>Ga0209542_10013383_pt1 | contig 14163 bp, 13 predicted proteins | sample RifCSPhighO2_01_FD_184028 | JGI IMG/M metagenome (GOLD analysis project Ga0209542, IMG submission 184028) | Soil microbial communities from Rifle, Colorado - Rifle CSP2_plank highO2_0.1 (SPAdes) (version 2) | ecosystem: Environmental > Terrestrial > Deep subsurface > Rock core/Sediment ...
ACAACGAGGCAAAGCCAGCAGTGGCGCTTTTGATTTCGTCAAAAAAGTCGCGCATTAATTCTCGCAAAGGCATATCTAATTCCAATGAGTTGCGGTTGCCGCCAAAGTTTTCAGTTTGAATAACTGTCGCTTCGTGGCGGTGAACTAACTGAATAATTTCACCTAGATAATCGGTTGGCGTGATGACTTTCACTTTTGCCCAGGGCTCATAAATTTTTAGAATTTCGCCGTCGTTGGGAAATTGACTGGGCGAGTAAATAGTCCGCTTCTTATTTTTTTTGTCTAAAATTTCGTAGGTAATAGATGGCAAAGTAACCACCAGCGACAAATTGAATTCTCGCCGCAGGCGTTCGGCGACAATTTCCAAATGAAGCATACCGAGAAAACCGCAACGAAAGCCACGGCCCAAAACACCCGATGACTCTTCTTCATAAGAAAAAGAAGAATCCGACAAACGCAGTCGTCCCAACGCTTGACGCAAATCATTCCAACCATCTTGACTCTCTGGATAAATTGATGCCCAGACAACCGGTTTGGGCGCGAGATAACCTTCCAACGGTAGCAGATTTCTGTCTGCGGAAACCACCGTATCGCCGACTAAGGCAATGCCCGGCTCTTTGATGCCGGTGGTAATATAGCCAATTTCGCCAGCCGTCAGCGTTTCGGTTGGTATTTCCAATGGCGAAAAGATTCCGATTTCAATCGGTAAAAATTTTCTTTTACTGGCGACAAAAGCCAGTTTGTCTTTTTTAGAAATCGCGCCGCTAAAGACCCGCAGATAAACAGCGATGCCGGTGTGATTTGAGTATTTGAAGTCAAAAATTAATCCTCTAAAATCACTGCCCCCGGTAATTTTTGGCGGAGCCCGCCTATCAAACGGGCAGGGCACTTTTTCAATGATAACTTTCAACAATCTTTCTACCCCTTCCCCTGTTTTGCCGGACACTTCTAAAATTTCTTCTATGGAGCAACCCGCCTCTTCGGCGGGCAGGCCCAAAACTTTCGCTAACTCCTTTTTGGTTTCTTCAACTAGGGCAAGAGGCGAATCAATTTTAGTAACAACGGGAATAATAGTTAAGCCCGCTTCTCTCGCCATTTCCAAAGTAGTTAGGGTTTGCGCTTGCACGCCCTGGGTAGCGTCAACCAACAGAATCGCGCCCTCAACTGCCCGCAAAGCCCGCGACACTTCATAAGAAAAGTCAATATGTCCCGGAGTGTCCACCAGATTCAAAATATAATCGCCGTAAATCATGCGGACTGGTTTCATCTTTATGGTAATTCCCCTCTCTTTTTCCAATTCCATTCGGTCCAAAACCTGCTCGGTCATTTTTCTTTTTTCAATAGTGCCGGTCAATTCCAAAAACCGATCAGCCAAAGTGCTTTTGCCGTGGTCAATGTGAGCAATAATACAAAAATTTCTGATATTATTTATTTTTTCCATAACTCTTTTCCCTATCGGACTTGCCAACCATTTTTGGAAACGGCGGCGGTAACTTTTTCCATAACTTTATTCACTTCGGTGTCAGTAAGTGTTCGGTCAGACGCTTGGAAGACCAACCGGAAAGCCAAAGATTTTTTGTTGGCTTTTTGATATTCATCAAAAAGATAATGATTGGTGAGCAGATTTTTTTCTTTACCAATCCCCTCTTCAATTGTTATCCAAAGTTTTTCTGTTGTAACCTCTGTTGGCACGAAAATCGCAATGTCGCGAACAATGAAAGGATAGAGCGAGAAAGATTTAAAGGTTAAACCTTTCTGTTTTTCAAGGTTTAACCTTTGGGTCAAATCCCAAGTTTTTGGCACTGGCAATCTTTCTATTAGTGTGCCGAGGTTGATTTCTAAAATGTCGCCGCGAACTTGCCCGTTTATCTTTTCGTCCAAGATTTTTTCCAAAACAATTTTTGCTTCGGTAAAATCATTAAGCGCCAAATGTGTTTCTTCGCCGCTTTTCGGAAACACCTTCCCGATTTCAAAAATTTTAATTTTTTTCAAACCCAAGAGGGGCGCGTTAAGAGTATTTAATTTCAAACTGACAACTAATTGGTCGGCTAGTTCTGTCCGCAAAAACGCTTTATCCGAAGCCAGTGGTTTTTCTATTTCTATATTCCCTTTTGGTCGGAAAGAAGAAGTCATAACTTCGGAGAAACCCAATTTTGTTAAAATCTGTCGGATGCGATTTTCCCAGTAAAAATTTTTGTTAATTACAATTTCTGCTTTGGTGACAACCAATTTTTTTTCTGGTATTTTTTCATAACCGTAAAGCCGACCGATTTCTTCTACCAAGTCCTCGGGAATTTGTAAGTTCATTCTTTCAGCCGGAATAGCGCCATTAACAACACCAATTCGCGCCAAAATGTTTCTAATTTCTTTTTCGGGAATTTGGATGCCAAGTTTTTGGGCAACAAAATCAGGGGAAACTTGAACAACTTTTAATTTTAGCGGTTTGGGATATTCATTCACCAATTCGCCGAATTTGGTTTCTGGACCGACAATTTCGGCAATTAGTTCGGACAATTCATTTATTGCCGTTTCGGCAATAGCGGGTGAAATGTCATTTTCAAATCGTTTGGAGGCATCGGTTTGGAGATTAAGTTTTTGGGAGGTTTTTCTGATGAGTGTGGGGTTGAAATTGGCTGATTCCAAAATTAAATTTTTTGTCGCGCTGGTTACTTCGGCTTTTTTGCCACCTTTTATGCCGGCGATTGCTAGTGGCCCTTCGTTGTCGGCGATGATTAAAATTTCTGGGTCAAGGACAATTTCTTTACCATCAAGAGTGATAATTTTCTCGCCTTTTTTTGCCCTACGGATTTGAATAGCGCCTTTTACCTTGTCGGCATCAAAAGCGTGGAGGGGCTGATTCATATCAAACATTACAAAATTTCCTGCGTCCACGATATTGTTAATTGAGCGTTGACCCACAGCAGCCAATAGTTTTTTTATCCAATCTTGTTGTGAAGGTTGAACCTTCACATTTTCTACGCGGCGGCCGATGTAGCGGCGGCAGTCGGCGGGGTTTTCAATTTTTATTTTCAAAAGTTTCAATTTACAGACACCTGACATCTGTAAATTTCGAGTGTCTAATATTCCCAAATCTGGTTTTGCCGCTGCCAATTCCCTGGCGATGCCGCGATGGCAAAGCGCGTAATGGGCGCGGTCGGGCAGGACTTTCACATCCAAAACAAAATCATTTTCTATTTTTTCAACACTTTCAATTTCAAAAACCGCAAAGGTCAAAATCTCCGCCACCTTCTCCGCTGTTGGCAGTTTCTTTTTGAAATATCTCTGAAGCCAATTATAAGAAATAAGCATAATTTTTTTTAAAACTGATTAACCAAACGCAAATCGCCGGAGTAAAACTGGCGGATGTCGGGGACGCCGTATTTCACCATAATAAAGCGGTCAATTGTGGTGCCGAAAGCGAAACCAGTATAACCTTCAAGTCCGATTGATTTAAAAACATTCGGATGAACCAAACCAGCGCCGGCCATTTCCAGCCACTTGTCGCCAAATTTTACATCTACTTCCACTGACGGTTCGGTGAATGGAAAAAAGCTGGGACGCAAACGGATTTTCGCATCTTCACCCAAATATTTTTTGAAAAAATAAAGCAAGGTCCATTTGAGTTGCGCCAGCGATACTTCCTTGTCAACGAAAAGCCCTTCACACTGAAAAAATTGCGCTTCGTGAGTGGCGTCAGTGGCTTCGTTGCGAAAAACTTTGCCGGGCGCAATGATGCGATAAGGCGGCTTAACCCCCTCTTTAATTTTTTGCTCCATATAGCGGATTTGTACTGGCGAAGTGTGTGTCCGTAATAATTTTCCACCTTTGGCCCAAAAAGTGTCCTGCATATCGCGCGAAGGGTGGTCTTTCGGCACATTCAAGGCGTCAAAATTATGCCATTCATCTTCCAGTTCTGGTCCCTCGGCCACTTCAAAGCCCAGTTCGTCAAAAATCTCGCGAATTTGTAAAATTGCGCTAGAAATTGGGTGTAGATGACCGGTCGTTTGCTCTTTATCCATAGGAAAAATATATCAGAAAATTTTATTATTAGCCACTCGTTTCCTCTCTATATTTAGTGTCTTTACGACTTTGTTTGAAATTACTTTATCAAAAATTCGTGAATGATGAAAGCCCCGCCACTCCGCCTCGCGGAGGGGAGTCTGGGGAGGAATCAGCGCGGACTTTCATTTTTGGCGAGAATAGAAAAGCTATCAGATTATTTTAATGCATTTTTTAACGAAACATAAAATTCCTCTTTTCCATAGATGGTGTTATGTCCAGCACTTTCCACAATATAAATTATTTTCAAATCCGAAGGTATACTCTCATAAAGTTTTCGACCGAATTTATTTGGTATCACTTCATCATCCTCGGCGAGAATTATTGACACCGAACCTTTGTAATCAGCAAGCCATATATCTGGTGTAAAATTGTTAAGCAGTAATAAACGCGTGGGGTACAAAGGATAATGTGAAGAAGCTACATCAGCAAGATTACTGTAGGCCGCAATAAGAACAAGTTTGGATATATGTGAACATAGAGCGTGGTAAGTTGCCGGTCCCACCCCAATACTTTCTCCAACGACTACCACATTTTTAAAATTTTGAGTTTTCATAAAATCAATAGTATCGTCAACATTTTTAAGCAATCCTTGCATAGAAGGGCTATTTCTTTTTTCTCCATACCCTGAATATTCTACGAAAAATGTTGAATAATCTTGTTCGGCAAAAAAAGAATCCAGATACTCCCGATCACAAGCTGTACCAGCGTTTCCGTGGTAGAAAATGATAACATTTTCTAATGAACGTTTTGTAAGATAACCTCTACTCGAACCAAACGAAATTTTATCTGCTTCCTTAAAATATGGACAGTCCCAAAAATCAGTTTTGTCCGGATAATAAATATATTTATTCTGGAAAATAAAAAGAACTAGTCCTAACCCAAAATAAATTAACAAAAATACTAGAAAAGCTCTCTTAATTAAGGGGGGTATTTTACTTAAAAAACTATTTGCTTTTTCACTTATATTTTTCATAAAACTTATTAGAAAAACGTTCTCGCTTCGCGCGTCCCACGCTCTTGGGTCTTCTGTATCTTTTTCTACAAAACTGGAGCCGCCTCTCGGACTTGAACCGAGGACCTTCACTTTACAAAAGTGTTGCTCTACCAACTGAGCTAAGGCGGCATAATTACATCTCTGGCGTTTCTTTGCGTGGCAGATGATTTTTATAGTCGGTGATATCTTTGAGAAAGAATGAAGCGGTGCCGCGGGGTTTATTTAGATTGTGATAACGAACTCTTCTTGTCAAGACCTCCGTTACTCGCCGGATTTTTATTTGAGCCGAAAGCAAAAATTTTTCCATTGTCCGCAATGCCAAAATGGTTAAAAGCCCGAAACGACGCATATTTAAGTGAGTAGCCAAATTGTTTCTTGTTTCGCCCGCGATTTTTTTGATGACCGGTTCGGCAGTAGTGTTGAATTGCGCCAGAATTTTTACATTGCTATTTTGTTCCAACCATTTCAAGGTTGTCATTAGGGCAATCAACAATAAAGAACTATAGAAAATTATTAGAGTAGTAATCATATTAATTTATTTATTTTACCGAGAAGCGAGCAAAGCGGCCGATTGCTATCTTTTCGCCAAATTTTTGAATAGCCGCGTCCACCACTTCTTGAATCGTCAAATCCTGATTTTTGATGAATGTTTGTTCCAACAGCACCCGTTCTTTGAAGTGAGCGTTTAATTTACCTTCCAAAATTTTGTCGCGGATTGCCGCTGGTTTGTCTTTGATTTCATCGGCAAACAATTCACTTGCTTTTTTAAGTTCGTTTTCAGGCACATCAGAGCGTTTTAGAAATTCTGGATTAGCGGCGGTAATATGCATAGCGATGTCATAGGCGATTCGCCGAAATTCTTCGTTGTTGGAAACAAAATCGGTTTCCGAAAGTAATTCCACCAATGCTCCGATGGCGGCATTGCTGTGAACATAAGCGGCGACGGCGCCGGCGCCCAGAGAGCGATCTTTCTTTTTGGCGGCGATATCGCCGCTTTTTTTACGGAGAATTAACAAGGCCTTTTCGGCATCGCCTTTAGCTTCTTCCAGCGCCTTTTTACATTGCATTACCGAAACGCCGGTTTGGTCGCGGAGATTTTTTATTTGTTCATTGGTAATCATAAATTATCCTTTAGCTTTTTACCACTCTTGTAGGCCTCGGCAATTTCGTTGGCAAAGAACGAGACACTTTTAATAGAACTATCATTGGCGGGGATTGGATAATCAATTTCAGTGAAATCACAATCAGAATTTGCCAGAGCAATCACGGGAATTTTTTTCTGACGGGCTTCAGCCATGACGGTTTTTTCTTTGGCTGGGTCAATAACAAATACGGCTTTGGGTATAGCATTCATAGAAGTTAAACCACCGAAAAGTTTTTCCAAATCGTCTAACTCTCTGTCCAAAAGCAATTGTTCTTTTTTGGTATATTTAGCAAATTCGCCACTTGCCCGTTTGGTCCTCATTTCCAAAAGTTTGTCCACTCGTTTGTGGATTTCACTAAAATTAGTGATGGCGCCACCAATCCAGCGACCGGCGACGAATGGTTGGCCGATTGAAATAGCGGCACTTTTAACCGCCTCGCGAGCCTCAAATTTACCACTGACCAATAAGAGCATTTCACCCCGACTTGCTATTTCCGATACGAATTTTTTAATGTTTTCCAAACAGGTCTTGGTCTTTTCCAAGTCAAAAATTTCAACCGTGTTTTTAGCGCCGAAAATATAGGGCTTAGCCGAAGGGTGACGGCGGGCTTTGGCCAATGCGAAATGAGCGCCAACTCCAAACATCGCTTCAATCAGCGGATCGTTAATTTTTCCCACTTTTTCTTTTACTGGCTTCATAATCGGGCAGTTTAACATTAAGTCAGCGAAGCGGCAAGTTGTTCTACGATCGGTTCTAAATCACCATTCAAAATTGCTGTGATATTGTGCCAGTTTTCTTTCAATCGGTGGTCAGTGATGCGGTCTTGAAGAACATTATAAGTGCGAATTTTTTCCGAGCGGTCAGCTGTGCCGATTTGGTCTTTGCGGTTTTTGGCGAATTTTGCCGCATCTTCCCTTTCCTTTAAGTTTTCCAGTTTAGCCGATAAAATTACCAATGCTTTTTCGCGGTTGCGTGCTTGGCTTCTTTCCGAAGTGGAGCGGACATCAAGACCGGTTGGTTTGTGTACCAGCCGAACAGCCGTTTCCACTTTGTTGACATTCTGACCGCCCTTGCCGCCGGCGCGGGAAAATTCCATTTCCAAATCAGCGGGATTGATGGAAAAATTATTTTTTTTTCGCAATGGCAAAACCGCAACTGAAGCAGTGGAAGTGTGAACCCGTCCAGTTTTTTCTGTCGCTGGCACTCGTTGAATTCGGTGGACACCGGTCTCCCAGCGCAAACTTTTGAACGCGTCTTTGCCGCGAATTTCAAAAACCGCTTCCTTGAAACCGCCCAAGTCGCTTTCCGATTTATAAACCAGAGTCCACTGCCAATTTTTTTTAGCGGCGAATTTTTGATACATTATTGCTAATTTTTCGGCGAATAAAGCGGCTTCTTCTCCGCCAACGCCAGCTCGGATTTCCATAATCATTTCATTGGTCTGCCAACCGGCGGATTCATCGGCTTTTTCAACGGCAACAATTTCGGTAATTTGTTTTTCAACCGCCTCCTTTTGGACGCGAATATTTTTTAATTCTTCGGTTACCAAATCATCAAATCCTTTATCGGTCTTTGCCAATGCCAAAATTTCCGCTTCTTCTTTGATAAGCTTATTTAAGGTCTCGGCTAAATAAGCCGTTTTGGAATTGTCTTGATAATTCATTTCTTGGGCTTGGGAGATTTGGGTGTGGCCTTCGCTTGCCGCGCTTTGAATTTATGAACTCGGCCTGCCGCGTCAATGGTTTTGTCACCGCCGGTGTAAAAAGGGTGGCAGGCGCTACAAATTTCCACATGGATTTTTTCCATAGTGGAACCGACGGTAAATTTATTACCGCAAGCGCAACTTACTTTGGCGTCAGTAAAATATTTTGGATGAATTTCTTTTTTCATAAAAACACATTATCATAAAGTGGTTTCCTTGACAAATTTTGGGTGGTGGTTAATATCTTCAACAGTTGTTCAAACAAGATAATAACCAAGAAAAAGAAAGGCCGAGTATGAGAAAAGCACTACATGTCAGAACATTCTGCCGCGAAGGAGTTATGGACTGGGTTCATGGTGGAGGCCATTATATTGACAGAATTTATGTGCCCGAAGAGCGTTTGATGATCACTCTCGTAGGCGAAAGTGCTTCCGCCGTAGAGGGTGAGCTGAAGGAATTTACTTCCTCATCTCCGGGTGGTAGGAATGAGCTGGGACCCCAAGTTGTCAAAGAAATTGAGATACTTGATGAAATAGTTACGGCGGCACATTCTTTGTTGGCGGCACAAAAGACCTACAAAAACATAGTTGCGTCATCATGGAAAACCCTTTTAGCCTAGGATAATACGGATTATCCTATCGAAGCGAGGCACACCTTACCTCGCTTTTTCTTTTAATCTCCCTTTGGAAAAGGGAGCCCGCCCGACACGCCGTCAGGTGGGCGGGTACCCGAGTCGGTGAGGGGGAGGGATTTTTAAAATCAGAAAATCCCCCGTCCCTCGGCTAATCGCCTCGGGACACCCCCTTTACAAGGGGGATTTTTTAATTCGCATTCAAAATGTCAATTTGGCGCTGATATTTGGCGGCGAGGTCCATTACATCATTGCCGTAAAAAGCGTATGCCGATTTGTTAGCATTTGTCCAACCAGCTAGATAACGCAAAGCAGCGAGGCGCTCGGCGGCATAAGTTTTCTTATCAGCGCCGTTGTCGGCCATTAGCAAACCAGTGGCCATAAAAGCGTCCTCCGGCAACCAAGGATTGGGAGGATTATGGCCAGTTGCGGTAGCGATGCGGTCTTCATATAAAATCCAAGTGGAAGGAATAAATTGGGCTGGCCCCATAGCTCCGCCATAACCATACCACGGCTTTTTAGAAACCGGCATCGCATCCGGGTTTAAGCCAAGTCGCGAGGTAATATCCAAAAATGGCACAGTGTCGCGGGGCGCTTTCATATCCACTTTCCAATTGCCGGTGCCGACATTTTCGCCGAGGTTGGATTCTTCAGCAATAATACCGAGAATCAATGCGGCACGGACGCCGGTTTTTTGGGAAACGAGAGTCGCATATTCATAGGCCTTTTCAAAAGGAATTGCCGCTGAACCGCGCAAGGCGAATAATTCCGCTCTGATTTGCGCCGCGCTTTTTTCTTTATCCTTGATAATTTTTTGGTAGACCGATTCTACCCCGCGGGAAATTTTCAAAATATCTTTTTTTTCCGCTTCCTGTTGCTCTATTCTTTTCTTTTCCAATTCCTGGATTTTTTTAAGGTCGTTTTCTTCTTTTACTTTACTTTCCAATGATCCTTTTTCTTCCTCAGTGGTTATTTTGGTAGAACGCAATTCGTCAAATGATTGCGCCAGCGAGGCCTTAATGGTTTGGAAAGCGTCTAAGTCCTCAAAAAAAGCGGAAAGGTCGCTGCCACTCAAAGCGAATTCGGCAATGGAAAAATTATCTAGCTCGCGGGTTTTGCGGAGTAGGTCGGCCAGTGACGCTAATTCGCGGTCAATTTTTGCCGACAAGCCGTCTATGGTTTTTTCTTTGTTGCCGATATCTTGATTTAAATTTTCTATTACCAAGGCGCGGGCTTTGATGGAAAGTTTAGCGGAGTCAATTTTAGCGTTTAAAATGGCGATGTCGCGTTCCAAAGAAACGCTCTCGCGCTGTTTGTTTTGTAGAATTTGTTGTTGAGCGTCAATTTCTTTTTGTAATTCCGCTAATTGAACTTCCAATTCTGCTCGGCGGTTGGTAACAATATTAGAAATATCTTGCGCGAAAGCGATACCAACTAAAAGAAAAAAACCAAAAATCAAAAGAATAAAAGGTTGAACCTTAAGGTTCAACCTTGAGGTCGGTGTTTTTGAGTTTTGTTTTAAGAACCTCATTTTCCTTTTGTTTCCTTGCCCGCCGTAGCATCCTTGGTGGTGGGTTTGGCGTCTTTGGTTGGGGCGGCGCCGGGCGTGGTTCCAACTTCAGCCCCCTCGCCCTCTTTGGCTTCTTTGCCCTTCTTTTCCACTTCAATTGCGGACAAATCAGGAGCCGGCGCCTCCTCCTCTTTTTCTTCTTTTGGTTCAAAGACCGACACCACCACTTCTTCAGGATTTTCTTCTAACGAAACGCCGGTTGGCAATTTAATATTTTTGGCAATAACCGAGTCCCCGAAATTTTTAAGCGAGCCGATGTCCACTTCAATTTTTTTAGGCAAGTCCTTTGGCAAGGCCTCAATAGAAAGTTCGTGTAAAACCTTTAACAAAATTGCGCCTAAATCCTTGACCGCCGGCGAAACGCCGGTAAATTCAATCGGGGTTTTGATTTTCAATTTCTTGCCTTTTTCAAAAACATAAAAATCGGCGTGGCGCGGAATAGAACGAACAGGGTCAGAATCCACATCTTGAATTAACGCTTCCAAGTCCTCGCCGCCTTCAATTTTCAAATTAACCACCGAACTCTCGCCGGCTTCTTTCCAGACCTTGACAAAATCCTTAAAAGCCACACTAATTGGTGTGGTTTTTTCCTTTTTGCCATAAAAAACCGCCGGCAGTTCGCCGTTTTTTCTCATTTTACCCAAATTTAACTTCGGGTCGCGCTTTTTCGCTTTCAATAAAATCATAAAGGCATTATACGGGAATTTTCCAAAAAGGCAAATCGCTTTTGTGTTTGCGGGTTATAATATCTGACGCATCTTTTCGGCAATTAAATTCCAATCATATTTTTCGGCAACCAGTTTTTGAGCGTTAGCGATAATTTTTTGGCGGAGCGAATTGTCGGCTAAAAGCAATTTTACTTTTTCAGCAATACTTTTGGAATTATTGGGTTTGCAGAAAAGTCCGGTCTCGCCATCTTTTAGAAAATCGGGAATGCCCCCGATTGGCGTGCCGACAATCGGCAAACCGGCCGCCATCGCTTCAAGAAACGAATTGCCCAGGCCTTCCGATAGCGATGGACGGACGAAAATGTCGCTGGCCCAGAGATATTCTGGCAGTTTTTCCGGTGGGACAAAACCGACAAATTGAACCCTGTTTTCAAGTCGTAGGTCGTGAGTTGTCAGTTGTAGGTTGTGAAGTAATCCTCCTTCGCCGACAATCAACAATCTTACATTTTCCGGTAAAAATTTTAGCGCCGCAATAATATCTCCCACGCCATTTTTTTTCACTAGCCGCCCGGTTGTCGCTAAAACCACATCATTTTTTCCCAATCCCAACTCTTTTCTTTTTTCTTCTCTTACCTGAAAGCTAGAAGCTGAAAGCTGGAAGCTATTTAAATCTACTCCATTTGGTATTACTTCTACATTTTTCGCGCCCATTTCTTTTCCCCACTTCGCCAAATAATTGGAAATTGCTGTCACTTTGTCGGCTCGGCGGAAAATCATTTTGAATAACGGGTAGACAAACCAAACCTTGCGCTTGATTTTGGTAATCGGGTCGCCCTCTTGCAAAGTTAAAATGAAAGGAGTGGTTGGGTAAAAAATTTTGAAAAACAGAGCGGCAAAGCCGGCGTAGTTGGCCATAATTGACCAAGTGGAGTCATAGTGATTTTTTTTATGAAGCCGTAGCGCCAAGAAAAGTGCCGAGAATGGAAAAAATAATTTACCAAAGACACCTTTACCTATTCTGAAAATGTTTACGCCATTGATATTTTCTTGGCGCTTTTGGCGGCCGTCCAAATTGACCGTTAGCAAGTCAAAACTAAAACCGCGAGCTGTCAATCGTTTTGTTATTTCCTCTACGGCGATTTCCGCTCCGCCGATAAAGGGCCGAAAAGCGACTGAAAAAATTAAGATTTTTTTTGTCATTTTTTATTCAATAATTTTGTATTCGTCCGCCGGTGTCGGTTTCTGTTTAGAAAAGAGGAACGCGCCTAGTGATACCACGATTAACCCACCCAAGGCAAGAAGCCAAATTCCTAAACCGCTTTCTCTCGGCGTTGCTCCCGCTACCTTTGTCGCTTCATAAACTGCCGCCACCTCTTCTTTCGCTTCCTCTTTCACGGGTTTGACTTGTATTTTTATCGGAACATCTTGGGGTTTCCCCGAGTCAGACTCGGGGAAACTAGCTGGCGGCGGTGCAGGAGCAGGTTCTTCATAACTAGCCGCCACCACGCCATTGGGGTATAAAAATAGAATACCAACAACATTAAGTTTTGTTACTTCATTAGGGAAAATTATTTTTTTGCTGGCGGCGATTATGGTGTTTTTTGGAATTAAAAAAGAAACATTGCCCGATTTAAGATACCAACCGAACAAATCCAATTCGGCATTGCCCTCATTGATTATTTCAACAAAACCATCTGTCCCCTCTTTTATTTGCGAAATTATTAGTGGCGATTTAATAGCCGTTATTGTTAATCGGGCGGTGGCGCTCCATTTGCCGTAAGCGATATCTAACATCACAATATATTCGCCGGGAAAACGAAAGCGATGCAAGACATTTTGTCCTTCTTTGGTTTCGCCGTCGCCGAAATTCCAAAGAAAACGAACATTGTCCAAGGGCTTGCCGTCGGCGCCCAATGCCTTGCCGGATAACAGCGCGTCCGCGCCAACTACCGCTGTATTGTTGGCGATAATTTTTACTAACATTTCCGGTGGTTTTTCGGCGCTGCCAGTTGAAGAAGTTTGACTAGTGTTAGAATTTTGACTTGATGAGGTGGCACTTTGTTCATTTACCTGCGGATTATTGCCGGAAGATGAATTAGCAACATTGGCCGCGCCGGGTGTCGGCGTCCCAACTTTCCATTGCCCGCTAATTTTTTGCAAAGAATTGCCATCGCCATTGGCACCTATCGTAATCGTATAAGAAACTGAACCGACACCATTTCCTTCCGCATCAATAAGTTGGAGATCATAGGTTTTATCTTTTTGCTGACCTAGATCCATAGTGGTATCAATCAAAGTGCCGGAAAAACTAGGATGTTCGGATAGAAATGTTGTTGCGTTATCGGCAAGAACGGCAAAAGAATTTGGGGGCAAAATCATTGAACCCTGACTACCATTTGCTGGTGGTATATTCAGACCATGTTTAGAAGTGGCGCTGTCATCAAATTTCCAGTTGGTAATATCCACATTCACGGAACCGGTGTTTTGAACCTCAATCCATTCGCGTTTATCATCGGATCCAGGACTCGGTAAATCATACATAATCTCATTAATTTCCACTGCTGCTGAAACCAATTGTGGCATCGTCGCCAAAATTATTAGCAGTAGTAAAAATTTTTTAATTTCATTTTTTCTCATCCAAGCCCAAGGTTTTTTTCAAGACATCTTCCGGCACTTCATTTACCCCGTTAGAAGCTCCGCTTCTAACGGGGTTGACTTTCTTTTCTTCAATTTTATCTTCCTTCTTTTCCAAAACCACCTTGAGCGCTTGGCGCAAATCGGAAACATTTTTGGGATTTTGGATTTTGCCGGTATTCATAAAGGGTTTCCCGCTTAGGATCGGTGTCTTCGGCGAGGCTGGTAAATGAGGCAATTCATTTATGTGAAAAGGTTTGTGGAAAGCGGGTTTCGGCGGCGGGGGTTTGTTGATAATTGGCGGCGCAATTTTTGGTTTAATAACAGGGATTATTGGCTGACTCCAAAGGCGGATGGCATTTTCCACTTCTACTCGCGATTTGGCGTAGGTTTTACGCGAGTTGGCAACGATATCGTTTTTATAGGAAATCAGCGGTCGTTCAAATGGCGCGATGGTGGTGGCGGAAAATGGCGGCGAACTAACGCCGTCAATCATTAGTTTCAAATAAACTTGAGCAAAACCCAAACTGACCAAGTCCTCGGCGGTGAAAGCTGGCGCAAATTCTTTTTCCAATACTTCGGCGTCATAAGCGCCCACTCGGAAACAAATCATTGTGCCGACATTGCCGAAGACCGCCGCTCGCACTTCTTCCGACATTTGTTCAATATATTGATGAGCCAAAGAAAGATTAAGTTTGTATTTGCGGGCTTCCGATAAAATGTTGGCAAAACTTTCATTGGCAAATGATTGGAATTC
>Ga0209542_10013386_pt1 | contig 14161 bp, 9 predicted proteins | sample RifCSPhighO2_01_FD_184028 | JGI IMG/M metagenome (GOLD analysis project Ga0209542, IMG submission 184028) | Soil microbial communities from Rifle, Colorado - Rifle CSP2_plank highO2_0.1 (SPAdes) (version 2) | ecosystem: Environmental > Terrestrial > Deep subsurface > Rock core/Sediment ...
AACCAACATTATAAGTTCTTTGAACATTGTATTTAGTTATAGAAGAGTACAGATCAATCGTGTCTGCTAAAGCCCCATCTATGTAAACATCCAGCATACCGAAGTCGTCACGAGTCTGGTAAGTTAAAATTACTTCTCCTGAAAGATTATAAACCAGTGAAGAATTAATTGAATTGCTAAACAGTGCAGTATTATTGATATAGTTAGAATCCTCAATAGGTATCCAGACTCCGGTATTTATTACATTACCTGTAATATTAGGGCCGAGATAAACCGAAACGAAAAATACAGACAAGAGCAAAGAAACTATTAAAAGCTCTTTCCAAATTACCCTGTCCGTAAATTTATAATTTCTTTTCATTTTTTATTTTTTTATTTGCCCGATTAATTACAGTCCAAATTGTTCTATTGTCACGATTAAGCAAATTCGCTATTTCATTGTTTGATAATGCGTTATTTTTTAAAAAGACAGAAATGGATTCTAAAATTGAAAATTTACGATCTTGTAATTCTCTAATTGGTATATATTGATCATTTGATTTAATAATAAACTCTTTTTTTAATTTACCTTTAGCTCTCTCATATGTAACAGCAATTGTGCTTTTTGCCCTTTTCAACTGATTGCCAATGGCTTCAAAAGTTAGAGCATTATTTTCTCTTAAAAATTTAACAACGGCTTCAAATGCCGTTAATCTATTATTATTAAATATGGAAATGGGTATGTCTTCAGCATTTTTGTTCAAAATTGAATCTATATCTTCTTTAGAAAGCCGGTAATCTTTTTGCAGAAGCTCTATAAACTGAGAAAGCGCTTCTTTAGGATATTTTGTTAATTGCAACTTGGGTATTAATACTGCAGAATCAGAACTAAATATAATATCTAAATCTTTCTCAAGTCCGTCTCTTTTTTTAACCATTTATACTATTTTGTATTAAAATAATACTATTTTGTAAGTAATTATCTAATAAATATCCAAATTATACTTACATAATAGAATAAATAGTAGTATATTATGAGAATATATAAAAGTATTGTTTTAAAACATCGGAATTCCATTTGTCTTAAGTCTGAGCAATTCAAGAATGTTGTTTCGAAAATGTGACAGATAAATATTTTGAGAATTTATTCTAAATCACTCTTTCCGATATTACATTTAGAACAAAGTGTTTGTAAATTTTCAAGAACTGTTTCTCCACCATTAGCCAATGCTTTAATATGGTCAACATGAAGAATTAGACTCATGTCTATTGCGGGAGATCTTCCACAATTTTTACATTTAAAATTATCTCTTTTCATAACTATAAAACGTAATCTCCAGTTAATGTTTCGTTTTGTCTTATGTCAGCCATTTTCATTTTTATCTTTCTGTTCGACAAGTTCTTCCGAAGAAGTCTCCTCTTCATTAATATAAATTACAAATTTTTCAAGCGATTTCCTATAAGTTCCAAATCTATTTTCATATGTTCCGACATGATATTTAGATAATGATTTCTGTAGCCCCTTAATCCGTTGGCAAAAAGCAGTTTTCTGAACTTTATTTCAACAGAAGTATTTACTGACCTGATACTGGACATAATTCTGCTTCTTTTTTCTTTTGTGATTCTGTCCATGCCATTACCTTGTTTTTAGCATTAAGCCCTTTCAAATCAATGAGTATTTTTTTTGCAATCGCTTCGGCAAACTTGACAGGAACAGCGTTCCCTATCATTTTGTATCCGTCTGCAACATCGTTATAATAAAAAATGAAATCATCTGGAAATGTTTGGATTCTTGCACATTCCCTCACAGATAATCTTCTGTAAAGGTGTTCTTTTCCTGATATAAATTCTCTTTTGTTTTGCTCGATAAATTTCATCTTTGGGGCTTGAGGATGTAAAGGTGCATGCCTTCCTCCTGCTTGGATAGTGAATGACGGCTCATCCCATGTTCGAACCCTATTTCTTGACATATATATTGTTGAAAATCCGCCGTTCATATACTCGTGATTGGAAACAGGCAAGTTTTTGTTTGTTTTATTTTTTTCTTTGGCAGAAACTGGTTCTGGCAAATCGCCTATAGCGTCTTTCAATTTTAGCTTTTTTGCTTGTGGCTCTGGAAACTCAAATTTTTTCCCTAATTTCTCATGATACCCGATGATTATAACTCTTTTTCTTTCTTGAGGGACACCATAATCTTGTGCATCAAGTAATTTGTATGTTACATTGTACCCTATTTTTTTGAAAGCTTCAACAATCTTTGCAAATTCGGCTAAATGTGTGGGAGATAGGATTCCTGCAACATTTTCAGCTAGGAAAAATAATGGTTTTTTTTCTTTTATTAAATTTATATAATTATAGAATAACTGCCCTCTCGAGTCTTTAATTCCCCTCATTGCTCCTGCTAAGCTCCAGCTTTGGCACGGTGGCCCCCCGATGAAGCCAATTACATCAGGAATCTCATCAGGTGATATATCAGTTATTGATTTTTTATTTATTTTTAGATTGTGGTTCTTTTCAAAAGTTTCCCCGCAGCCATCCCAATTATCATTAGCAAAAACAATATCAAATCCTGCATTGGTAAACCCTAAATCCAAGCCTCCAGCTCCTGAAAAGAATGATGCAATCTTCATCTTATCACGAAGGTTATAAGCTTCGCCTCCAATATTTTTGCGGGATTATTCGGGTCTTTGATTTTAACGTCTTTAACAGAAATCTCTTTGTTAGATTCTATCTCTTTAATATCTTCCTTAGGATATGATAAGTATTTTTCCTTTCTTAGAAGTGCGAAGAGGTGGAATCTATTGTCCCCAAGCTTGCAGATATCCTCAAAAACTTCAATTGGATTATCTATGCTCCACATTCCTCGTATTCGCAGCTCAGTTATGCCCAGTGGATCAACTCTTTTGACTTTTCCAAGTTCAACAGTTTCTCCTTTCTCTAATCCAAGAGAGTCAAGAACAGAATCAATTTCCTTTTTGATAGGGTTATGGACTTTTTCATATACTGCATGGTCTGCAGCATAGCAAGTTCCATGCACAAAAAAGAGATAATTTACCGTGCCTCCTTTTGCATTTCCTATAACATAGAATAATTCCTTTTCTTTCCAATCTCCGCCATCACATTTTTTGCAGTCGGCAGTTATCCTTATATCCTTAGAGGAAAGCTTGTTTTTTGGAGGCGAACTATTTAGTGCCAGTGCACTTTTCAGGCTTTCTATCTTCTTTATCTCAAAAGCATCCCCGTTCTTGATTATTAAATCTGGTGGATGGTTTTGGTTTCCAAGCCATGCAAAAGCTTTAGAGTAGGCTTCTTGCTTTTTATCCTGTGGGAGCTTAAAAGAAGTTGCAATTGCGTCCTTTATGTAAAATTCTAATTGCTCACCTACTGCATTTATTCTGATTAGATATGTGGAAGCATAACTTTTAAGATCATTATTTTTATATGATGCAATGTTCAGAATCGCCCTTATTACATTAGGTGCCATCTTAATTTTTACTCTCCTTGCTCTTTTTTATCTCGTCAATCATAAGATTTTCAAATTGTCTTGATACAATTAATCCTTTTTTCTCACAGATAGTTTTATACTCATCATGAACATGCTCATCAACACTGAGAGATATAACTTTTTTTGCCATTTTTTATCCCTTTGAAAACCTAAGCCCTAACCATGCGAAAAGGCATCCAATCAGGAAGATTACAACTTTTGTGCCAAATGGATCTTTCCCGAAGAAAGAATAGATAATTGCACCAAATCCAATTATTACGGCTGCTGCTGTTCCGCTTATAAGTTTTGTATCTCCCACCGAATCACCTTATTTATGTTTATATAAGCGTAAATATCCAGATATATAAAGTTTGCGTCAACTTGTCCAGTGGTGAGTGGTATCTATCAAAAAAATAAAAAAATGCAGGCTAGTTATCCTGCTTTTTGAGTGCAACGCCTTAAGTTTCTCCTTAGGAAGCGCAGCTGTTACTAAGCTGCAACAACGCTTTCTCTACCGTAGTTATTCAGTCAATTCACTGCCCCGGAACATAATAACGGATTTTAGAAAAAGCAGGGTTATCACTGATTAGTAACGAAACATTTATAATGTTGAAATTCCGACCGTCGGACTATGTCCGAACGTACTCAGAATCAAAGATTCTGACATATGCTTAAAATAAGGCAGGGGATGAGCAAAGTCTCAGAACCTTATAGGTTCTGATAATATTCAAAATCTCATATTTTAATACTAGCATGCTTCCGTCCCAAAAAATATTTAATTCTAAGCACAGAAATGGCTTTGCCATTTCTTGCGTATTGACAGATAGTCCCCATACTGATTTTGACAAAAAGAAAAAAAGAGGCTTACCTCTTTTTTTTAGGTTTTGCCTTAGATTTCTTTAATGTGACGGATTTTTGATGATCTAATTTCCGTACTAAGAAAAATAATATTGCTATTAATACAATTAATGTTATACTAATCCCTGCAACATAATACCAAAAGTAATCAACAGGTTTTGGCGGAATTTGTTCTTGAGGATTTTCCCGGGTTCTGCTATCTGCAACTTCAACATTAAAAGGAACGCAGTATTTTCCTTGCACACCAGTGACACCTTCTTCCTGCGTAACTATTTCTTTACAATCCGGACAAAATTGAAAACTATGCATTTTATATGAAGCGGCATCATTTGAAGAAACTGTGCCGTATAATGCTTTAGCCGTACCCTTCGGAATTATAATTTCACTACTCTCTTCTTGAACATCAAATAAAAATTCAACTTCACTATCACTAATCATTTGCAATTTACATACCATATCATTTTTACTTTGCACAGCATCAATTGTAACCCAAAAACGCGCTTCTTCTCCCCTCAACAACTGCAAATTGCCCGGCTGGGGATGAGTAAGGCCCCATGCGGAAACTATTTGTAAAACTAAAAGGAATGCAATAAATACTGATATTATTTTTTTCATTTTAATTACCTCTTTTCATTTTTAACTATTATGGGTATTAACATTATAAGTTATTGTACCGGAATATGTTCCTGAAGGCAAACCTAAGGGAGGCATAATATGGTAATATGTATCCATTGTTTCATTATATGCAGCACTGCTGCATGCCCATGAAACACACCTTTCTAAACCGGTGCTGTGATTGAAATAAATATCATTTGCAGTTAAATTTCCGGGATAAATCTTCCCTGAAGTTTCTGCAGATTGCGAGTTATCATCATCTATTTGGAAATCTGAACCATCCGGAGTCCAATTAATTAAGTTGCCTGCTTGACCTAAATAAGTAGTATTCCATCTGATATCTACAATATTATTACCATGATTAGTCATTAAATAAAGATTATTCCCAGAACTCCACGAACCTAATGTAATTGTTGCGCCACCAAGTGTAACTGCGCCAGTATAGTTTACAGAGGATAATGTTCCGTACACCCAGGTAGCATTTCTACCATAATCTTTATCTCTAACATTACCGGATAAACCTGAAACATTTACATGGTATTTATAATTCCCAGAAGGAATAAAAAATGAAGGGGTATTATTAACACCGGTAATGTTCGCACTAAATGTAAATCTGCAGCTTTCAGTTAAAGTTTGTACGCTGTCAACTGCCCATGAAAAGTTTGCATTAAGATTATTACCGCATCCTGTTAACGCTGTAGAATTTAAACAAAGGTATAAAATTGGCGTAATATTGTTGCAGTCCTGTTCTTTGTCTTCAATATCTAAAATTGTTGCAAGAGTAATATTTGCGTAAGACAATGGATTTAAAGTACAAACTGAATTAGTACAATCTCCATACCCTGTAACAGTATCGCTTAATTGCAACTTAGTTACGTTTGGTAAAAAATCAGTAAGCTGCATTGTTTGATTTAAATATGCGCTGGTATAGTTATTAGTATTAAAAGTGTTAAATGACATTAAACTTATATAAACTGTGTTATTGTTCCAGCCTGTTGCTTGTCCTGCAACACCCCAAGGTATTGTGCTGTTTTGTATTGTTTCGCTTAGAGCTGTTTTTGTTACATGGGAATATTCTTTATCACCATAATCTGTGGCCCCAACTTTTAATAAATAATAAATCGTATCACCATCCGCATCTGTAGCTGCGGTCCATGCTACATTTGGAGTTGGATCATGGGTTGTGGTCGTATTAAACGCAGTCGGCGGAGTCGGCAGCCTATTAGTTAATTGAATAGTTACATCATAGGCCCCCTCATTTAGTGTGGATTGTTTATCGTCATAAGCATAAATTCTTATATAGACAGTTTTATTGGTCCAGTTACCTTCATTTACAATATTGCCCCATGGAATCTTTTTTCCAAAGAAATTTACTTCATAGGCCGTTGTTGTTGTATTGCTATAAAGCAATGTGTACGGGCCGGTTGCACCGGCAGTACTGGCTGAAATATTATATGTAACAGTATCAGCATCTGTATCAGTTGATGCTGTCCAATTCATCCGCGGCCCCTGACTATGTGAATTAAGTAAACCGGAAGTTAAGTTCAAGAATAAACTTGAAGCTGTGCTTGGAATATCATTTGTTAATGATAAAAGTACATCATAATTAGGACCAATTGTGCCAGTATGCCCATCTGATGCATTTATTCTGGCATAAAATGAACCACTTGTCGAACCACTAACGATCGTATCATTATAAGGCAGCGCAGTTGCTATCCAAGTATATGCATTTGTAGAAACAGCGGTATTCAATCTATCAGTCCCGCCATATGCGGAATCTCCAATTTTTGCAGTGTACTGTGAGATATTATCCGCAGGACATTCATCTGGCGCAGAACCGTCATCTGCATCAGTTGCCGGGCTCCAGGATAAATCCGGAGTGCTATCATGGGTTGAAGTCGGACTTAAAGCAGAAGCAGCTGTTGGAAATTTATTTAGAATTGTAAAATTAAAAAGCACAATACTTGATCTGTTAGCATCACCATAAGTTCCATCCCATGCCATCAATGCGCCATAATAATTGTGATAAGTACCATTATAATCTACTGCAAGTGTTGAAGTAAAATTTACGTTTAAGATTACGCCTGTATTGTTATTATCAACAGATTTATCCTCGCTCCAAGCATTTAAAACAGTGCATTTAGTATTGCCTGATTCATTTTTTTTAGTTAATAAATCGATGGAACCTCTAGCTTTTGCAACACAAACAAATGTTTTTATACTTTGACCATTAGGATCGGTTCCCTCATCCCATTGGATTGTGGCATTTAACATATGGGTAGTCATGTTCAAATCATCAGAAAATATATCAAAACTTGAACCACCGGAACATTGTTTTGGATTTGTAAATCCATCTTGAATCGCCATACCGGAAGAATTAGCAGGCAATTCATTGGCAGTTGTAAAAGAAGCAGTAACTTGAGCAGCAAATACTTCTAAAGAATTAAATGTAATCATAAATAGAAATAGCAGGATTACTACAAAAATGTATAAGCGATTCTCTTCTACCACCCTTTTTTCCAAAATATTCCCCTATTCTATCTATTTTTATTATTTATAAAATATAGATATTATTTATATTATATTTTAATATTTTATGATTTATATATCTTTTTATAATATTATGATTTATATATCTTTTTATAATATTTATATTTATCATTTTATGATAAACATATCTTTTTTAGTTATATGTCTTTTTATATTTTAAATAAATAATTTATTTTTTTCTTTCTCTAAATAATATAAAAAGTAATAATACTAAAAGTAAAATGATGATTATTATCAATAATGTATATCTAATATCAAATATTAATCCGGGAAGTTCAAATTCAGGTTTTAATCCCGCATCTTCAATATCTGTATCGATAACAATTGCCCCTTTCTTCCTAATATCTAATGTAACTGCTATAGATTTAGTTCTTCTATCTGCTGTTACCTTAATCATATCTTTATGAATTTTTGGTTCTTTATTTGGACTAATAAAAAAAGTAATTTCAATTGTTTCTGAAGCTTGGGGTGGCAATGTAAGGTTATATTGGCTCAATTCTATAAATTTACCAAGTGAAGCAGTATCGATTACAAAATCCAGAAATTTATCACCTGTGTTAATTATAGTAAATTTTTCTCTTTTATTTTCTCCTTGCCGCATTGTAACACTGAGAGTCGAAATATTTAGTTCGAATAAGTCTGGTTCTGAGATAGCAGCCCCACCACCGCCTCCACCACCGCCTTCCCCGCCGCCTGCAGAAACTGGAGTTGGCGCAGGGGTTGAAGTAACTGGAGTTTCCCTTAAAGTATAATTGGCCATGAATGGTGTTTCAAACACATAAGTTGCACCTGAATAATTTACTTCCTGGCAAATACTTGCAGAACAAATAGCCCCATCAATTAAAATTTGCGGATCTGTAAAACTTACCCCATACATTGTCAAAATAGCAGTTTTATTTAATTCCAGAACTATTTCTGTTTGCATTAAAATTGAATTAGATGACATCCGGACTAATTTATCAATATTAATATCTCTTTGTATTGTTACGGATTCAGTAAAATGAATCTCCCCATAAGAGGTCATTTCAAGGATAACATCAGCCATATTCTGCAACTGCGCATTTGCATATGTGTCCATTCTTGTGCTAGTTCCATCAAAATTGTTCATGGTTATATTGTAAGAAGCTGAAACGTTTAATGTAATATTGTTGCTTGTCGTATTACTTTTTGAGTTGTATGCTGTAAAAGTTATGTGCCTTATTCCCCTGAAATTTATTTCAGGAATAAAAGTAACATTTCCAGTCGCATTATTTAAAGAGACTGTAAGATTTGCTATAGGCGTAAAAGTATAGTTAAGTCCATTACCCAGCGGATTTGTAAAATATGCTGAAAGATTTAATGATGTATTGGTATCTTCTTCAAAGGTTATATTTGGAATATTTGCAACTAATATTGGCGGGGCATTAATTGAATCATTTGTTACATTAAGTTGTGTATTTGCAACCGAACTTCCTGAAATCTCCAATATAAGATTTCCAGTGATATCAATTGCATAACTTCCGGTTATTTCAGGTTGAAATGTCAGATTTTCTTGTTGAAGATTCATTATGATGCTGATTAACAACACCAACATTAACAAGCACGCAAATCTATAAAAAATCTGATTAACCCAGACTATTTCATTTATTTTTCTCTTTCCTTTCTTATTCTTAGTGTGTTTCGACATTGTACGTTAATGTACCGGAATATACTCCCGGCAGTAAGCCTAAAGGAGGTTTAATATGAAAATATGTTGGCATGGTTTCGTTTACTGCGGAATTATTGCAATCAAATGCTGTGCAGATTTCCAAGCCAGTGGAATGGTTAAAGTAAGAATCATTCTCTGTCAAATATACTGGACTGATTAAACTGGAACCTTCTGCAGACTGTGAATTATCATCGTCGATTAAATAATCAGTTCCATCAGGTGTCCAATTAAAATTTGCGTCGGCTAATCCGAGATACGTCGTATTCCATCTAATATCCAATACATTATTTCCAACATTTTTCATAATATATTCATTTGTTCCAAAATTCCAAATCCCAAGATATACTGTACCACCCCCCAAAATAATGGAGGATGTGTAATTAACAGAAGATAAAGTTCCATAAGACCAGGTGCCATTAGCTTCATTATCATTTCCTCTTGAACTGCCATAACCGCCCGGAGCATTAACATTAAATTTATAATTTCCAGCAGGGATAAAAAACGGAGGAGTGCTGTTCACTGCAGTTAAATTTGAACCGAATCTCCAAATACAATTTTCTCCTGAAATTGCGCCTGTTTCAACTTTCCATGAGAAATTTACATTATTGGCAGTATTGCATTTCTGATTGGATGTTGAATTTAGACATAAGTATAAAGTTGGATGATTTGTTCCGCAATCATTATCAATATCTCTAATAGTCATTTCTACCGCTAAGCTTATGTTTGTATATGATAACGGATTAAATGTACAAACAGATTCAGTACAGGCGCCATATGAGGTCGTAGTATCAGTCATATTTACATGGATAATATTTGGCATATAATCCGTAAGCTGCATTGTTTGATTTAAATAACCTTGAGATATATTAAGATTGAAACTATCTACTGCTTGTAAACTAACATAAACAGTATTATTATTCCAGCCGGTCTCTTGACCATCTGAACCCCAAGGTATAGCTGCATCTATTGTTTCATAAATATTTATTTGTGAACTGTCCTCATAATTTCTGTCCCCGTAATTTGTTGAACCAACCTTGAGTTTATAAGTTATCTTATCTCCATCCGCATCTGTTGCAGCTGCCCATGCCACATTAGGTGTTTGATCATGGGTTGCTGTAGTGTTAAAATTTGCAGGAATATCCGGAATACTGTTAGTTAATTGGACTATTATATCGTATGCGCCTTCACTTAAATTTAATTGTTTATCATCATAAGCAAACATTCTGATATAAACCGTTTTATTTGTCCAATTTCCGTCATTTAATATATTGCCCCATGGAATTCTTGCATCAAAAAATGTAAAATTCTGCGTGCTTGCAGTTAAATGATTAGCAACTAAATTGTATGGACCGGTTGCGCCAATAGTGCTGACTGAAATATTATATGTTATTAAATCTCCGGCATCTGTATCAGTAGCTGATGACCAGTCTGTTCTTGGGCCCGGACTGTGTGAATGCAGCAAACCAGCGGTATTATTCAATTTTAAATTTGAAGCAACACTGGGAATATCATTTCTCAGCGTAAATTTACCGTCATATTTACTTTGAATTGTTCCAATTAGATTGTCAGTAGCATTGATCCTGAAATAATAATCTCTGATTGTGCTGCCACTGCCTAAAGTGAAATTATAATCTAAAGCTGTTGCCGACCAAGTATATGAATTTGTTGTAATATTAACATTTAACCTGCTTGTTTGACCTGATGCCATGTCTCCTATTTGGATGTTATAAGTTAATGAATCTTTCGGACATAAATCCGCGCCAGTCCCGTCTTCTGGATCATATGCTGCAGTCCAGCTTATATCCGGAGTAGTGTCATGAGTAGATGACGGCGCAAAACTAGCAGCTGATTGCGGCGGACGATTAAGTATTGTAAAATTAAAATATGTTATCTCAGAACGGTTATTTGCTCCTGCAGTGTTGTCCCAACTCATCATCGCCCCATAATAATCATTATGAGTTCCATTATATGTTATATTTAATACAGTAAAGTTTTGATTTAATATTATACCCGTGGTATTATCTTCGATTGAACTAGCCTCAGACCATGCATTAATTACGCTGCATTTAGTGTTATTCGACTCATTTTGTTTTGTTAATGTTTGAAGATTAGCATAAATATTGGTTACGCAAATAAACGTTTTAATTGTATCGCCTTGGGCATCGGTCCCTTTCCCCCAAATTAAAGATGCGTTTAACATATGCGTAGTCAGATTATTATCGTCGGTATATACGTCCCAACTTTGTCCTCCGAAGCATTGTTCAGTATTTTCAAAACCATCCTGCAGAGTGATTCTTAAAGGGTCAGATGGCGCAGTATTCGCCGTGCCAGTAGTAAAAGTAATATCAACTTTTGCGGCCGACACTGCATTTGAAAATAGGATGAATAAATATATAATTATAAAAATCTTCGCCATCCGTTTATTTGTTGAATTCATTTTTAATTTACCGTGAATATTCTGTAAGTGATTATATCTGCATATGTGCCTGCTTCTAAACCAACTGGCGGCATAATATGATAGTATGTAGGGAGCGTTTCGTTGTATGCTGCGCTATTACAATTTTTACTTACGCAAATGTCTAAACCTGTAGTATAGTTAAATGAACTTTCATTTGCTGAAAGATATACTGGAGCGATTAAGCCCGATGCTTCTGAGGACTGCAAGTTATCATCATCAATCTGGAAATCTGTGCCGTCAGGGGTCCAGTTTAATGCTGATGCAGCTCTTACAAGATCGGTTGCATTCCATAGTGCCGATACAACCGTATTACCATAATTTGTCATAACATATTCATTATTACCTGAACTCCATTGGCCTAATTTAATTGTTGCGCCTCCTAATATTACGGAAGTCGGGTAATTTACTGAAGTTAAGCTTCCAAATGTCCAAGTATTGTTCATTGCAGCGTCAGATGGATTTCTCTCATCATGATCTGTCAAATTAATATGATACCTGTAAGTATTTGCGGGATGGAAGAATTGTAAAGTATCTTTTGTCTTGTTTGCGCTAAATTGGAATAAACAATCATTATTTACTTTTGAAATACTGTCAACATTGTAAGTGTAATTATAAGCTGTAGATGAGCAACCTTGGTATGATGATTGATTGATACATAAATATAAATTAAGCTCCCCATAAGCATCATCAGTGCAATCTTGGTCAATATCTGTTGCATTAATCAATACTGCAAATGTTATATTTGAACCAGATACAGGATTTAGCGTGCAACTTGGACAGGTTCCAAATGAAGTAACTGTGTCAGTGAACCTTACTTTGCTAATTTTTGGCAGGCTGTTAGTTATGTTTAAATTCCATTGCGTTGATGCCCCCCAATTGCCCCGGCTATCATTTGCATAATATCTCCAGTAAATCAAGTTTCCCCTAGAACTGCAGGCTGTAATGTTATTTGAAACATCTATTGCCGTAGCGCCAACTGCCGTAAATGTATCATTCCTTAAAATCCCGTCGCCGCAGTTGTATTCCAGGTAATAACCGCTGATTAAACTTACATCTGAAATAGAGATGTTAAACAAACCGTCTTCATACCGTTTTAATGTTGTGAAATTAGTGTTATTATCAGTAAAAGCTGGTCCTGCTACATCGCCTTCAGTTATATTATACACTGTATAATTCACCTGGCTGCCGTATTCATAACCATCATACGGCGTAACCCCGAAAGTTAAGTTTGTCCTCAAGTTAAAATATCTGCTTGTTATATTATTAATGGTATGGTTTGCGCCTGTACTGTCAATCTGTCCATAAAAGGTCATATTATATAAATCTCCAATTTCTTGCGCTGTTAATGTTCGGTTCCAAAGCATGACCTCATCTAATATACCATCAAATACCGCAGTACTATAATTACCGATTGCTGTCCCAATTTCTGCGCCCATCGTAATTGCATAAGTCGCAATTTTAGATGCTTTTAAGTTTCCATTAATATAAAAACTAACATTTTTATCTGAATTTTGATATGTTATAATTAAATGCGACCATGAATTATTCGGAAAATCATAAGTATAATTAGTATATTGATAATTTGTTCCAGTATTTGCAGATGTAAATAAACAAACATCATTGAGTCCACAACCTAATAAACCTCTATCCATACCTACAGCCCATCCCCCAAAACTCCCCAAGTCTCTAAAATTTGAAAAGAAAACAGAATTATCAGTTGTTAAATTAGGTTTTAACCACATTCCTATACTAAATGTTGTTATGTCAAGACCATTCCTATTATTAAGTTTAACACCGCCCGAGTTTGCGGATTCAAACAAATATCCATTTTTAATTTTACCTGTGATATTAGTTACTTTATTCTCTGACTTTCCATGATTAGACCCCTGTGAATCTTTTGCATCGTTATCAAATTTCCAATAACTGACTAAACCATCTTTTAACGCTCTTGTCCCGTTAATATACCATTCATATACAGTTGCGTTTTCCGGGTTGCCGTTGCTGTCTGTGTATGTCCAGGTTCCGCCAACTTCAGGTGTTATTGATGTCACAGTTGCAGGAGTTATATTGACATTGGATGCTACTGGAACAATATTTGCCGCAACTGTCACGTTTATAGTTGTTGAGTTTACTTGCGTGCCGTATTCATAACCATCATATGGAGTTACTCCGAAAGTTAAGTTTGTTCCAACGCCGTAATAATTGCTCGTTAAATTATTAATGGTATGGTTTGCGCCAGTATGGTCAATCTGTCCGTAGAAAGTCATATTATAAAGGTCAAAAACTTCTTGTTTTGAAAGTGAACGGTTCCAAAGCATGACCTCGTCGATAGAACCATTAAAGTATAAGCTGGTCCCATTACCAGCTGAGCCTATCTCCAAATCATTTCCATGACCTGACTGCAATGAACCAGTTATAGTGGATTTAGTGAGATTACCATTAACATATATAGTAATATTTCCATTATCAAATGTACCCACTACATGTGCCCATTTTCCTGTAAAAACCGGTCCCCCTGCGGCACTTGCAA
>Ga0209542_10013387_pt1 | contig 14161 bp, 15 predicted proteins | sample RifCSPhighO2_01_FD_184028 | JGI IMG/M metagenome (GOLD analysis project Ga0209542, IMG submission 184028) | Soil microbial communities from Rifle, Colorado - Rifle CSP2_plank highO2_0.1 (SPAdes) (version 2) | ecosystem: Environmental > Terrestrial > Deep subsurface > Rock core/Sediment ...
AGGAGCTTAGGGAGATTGCTCTCGCTTACCCTGGGCAAGTCCAGGATTTCATACAAGAAGCGGAAAAAACAATTGCCCGAGGATTTAGAGTTCTTGCCACGACTCTTACCAAAAAAATGGCAGAAGATCTATCTATTTACTTGAAAGATAAAAAAATAAGGGCAGAATATCTACATAGTGACATAAAAACAATGGAGCGCATCAAAATTCTTACTCAATTCCGAAAAGGGGAGTTTGATGTCCTAGTGGGAGTAAATTTATTGCGCGAGGGCCTCGATTTGCCCGAAGTAGCTTTGATTGGGATCCTTGATGCAGACAAAGAAGGATTTTTGCGTTCCGAGACATCACTAATCCAGACAATTGGCCGAGCAGCCAGAAATTCTGAAGGCAGGGTAATTCTTTATGCGGATGTTTTAACGGGTTCAATGGAAAAAGCTTTAGGAGAGACATCTCGCCGCAGGAATATCCAGCTTGCTTATAATAAAAAACACGGCATTACACCCAAAACAATCAGCAAAAAGATAAAAGATATTACTGAAGAGCTGGAAAGTGAACACGGGAAGGCAGTGAATGTCGAACTGTCACTCGATTTGGAAATATTTGCTAAAGCTAAAAAGAATGCTATGAAGGAGGCACAGAAAGGCAAAAAACTTAACCTCTCTGATCAAGAATTTAACAATCTTGTGTATGAGAGAATTATTAAACTAAAAGAGCAGGAAATGAACAAGGCAGTAAAAGAATTGGATTTTGAAACCGCGGCGATATTGAGAGATGAGATTGGAGTGTTACGATTACATTTGGAGAAGAAATAATTGTTTGGAAGTATTATATTGTGATAAAATTAAAGTAATCATGAATCGAGTAAAATTTTTAAGAGATGATACCCAAACTTTCCTACTATCTTTTGATGATTCAACTGTCTCGAAGATTATAAATTCTCTTGAAATTTTAGATGAGTTGGGTGAAAAGATCAGACCGCCTAGGTCTAAAAAAGTGGCAAAAAATGTTTACGAACTGAGGGTGCTGGGAAACTTATCTGTAAGAATCTTTTATGCTTTTTACGATGAGAATATTTGGGTATTACATGCCTTTATCAAGAAAAGCCAAAGAATACCCAAAAAAGAATTGGCAGTAGTTATTAACAGATTAAATTACTTGCAATAAGATATCATATATGATATCATGATAATATGAAAACCTTAGAACAATTTAAGAAAGAAGCATTTAAAAGACCTGGGGTAAGAAAAGCATACGCTGAAATGCAACCCGAGTTTCAAATAATCCGCGCTCTGATAATTTCAAGAAACAAAAAAGGTATGTCTCAGAGAAAACTAGCTCAAAAAATAGGAGTAACCCAATCAGCCCTTGCGCGTTTTGAAAGTGGTAACATCAATCCAACTCTTTCATTTGTTCAAAAAATAACAAGTGGTCTTGGTTTGAAATTGTTGATTAAATAATGTGGTCAAAGAATTAGACTTCGAAACAGCAGCTATACTGCGGGATGAGATAGGAGTGTTGAAAGCGCGAATTGATACAAAAGAGAATTAGAATTTAAAAATTTTTGTGATATAATAAGCTTCTATACACCCCTTATCGGTTGAGCGGGGTGAATTTGTGTTGTATTGCCTTCGGGTAAATCAAAACTATGAAGAAAGAAGAAAGCAGAATAATAGTCAAAGGGGCACGGACTCACAACTTAAAGAATATTAATGTGGAGATGCCACGCAATAAAATGGTAGTTATTACTGGAGTATCCGGGAGTGGAAAATCATCTCTTGCTTTTGACACCATTTTTGCGGAAGGTCAGCGCAGGTATGTGGAATCCCTTTCTTCATACGCGCGGCAATTTTTGAATCAGATGCCGAAACCTGATGTGGATGAAATTAGCGGGCTCTCTCCGGCAATTTCCATAGACCAAAAATCCCGTTCCAACAATCCACGCTCCACAGTCGCTACAATCACCGAGATTTATGATTATCTGCGAGTGATGTATGCCCGCATCGGGCATCCGTACTGCCCGCTCTGCGGAGAAGAAATAAAAAAGCTTTCCCATGAAGAAATAATTAATTTTATCCTGGAAAGAATTAAAAAAATGTCAAAGGCGGCCTTTGACATTTCTGAGATGAGTATCTTTTCTCCAGTGGTACGTGGCAGGAAGGGAGAATATTATCAGTTGTTATATGATTTACTGGGCAAGGGTTTCTCTGAGATTCGCCTAGATGGGGTTATGAAAAAGCTTCGTGAGCAAATAACTCTTTCTAAAAATAAGGCCCATAATATAGATGTCTTAGTAGATAGTTTTGCAGTGCATGAGTTTATTGATAATAAAGAAGAGAGCCGTATGAGATTATCTGAAGCCATAGAGCGAGCACTCATTGAGTCTGATGGTTTGGTGGTCGTTTCATTTGAAGATCTTATGCAGAAACATGCTTTTGCTCAAGAATATCCTGCTTCGCAACGTCACTATTCGAAAAAGTATGTTTCTGCTCCAGAAGAATTTATCATATCAGCAAAATTTGCCTGTAAAAATGACGGGTTTTCTTTTCCAGAAGTTGAACCACGACTTTTTTCTTTTAATTCTCCTTATGGCGCTTGTCCATCTTGTAATGGTTTGGGGACAAAATATTTCGGAGGCGATGAAGCATGTGAATCTTGTCACGGCGCGCGCTTACGCCCTGAGGCATTGAATGTTTTTATTTCCACCGGCCGTATTCGAAAAAATATTTTAGACCTTGCGCAATTATCCATAAAAGATGCGCATGATTTTTTTAAAAATCTTAAACTATCAGACCAAGAGCGTGAAATATCTGTTCCAGTGGTGCGAGAGATAGAAGCGAGGCTTCAATTTATGCTTGATGTAGGGCTAGATTATTTGCAACTTTCTCGCAAAGCCAATACTCTCTCGGGCGGGGAGGCTCAGCGCATTCGCTTGGCTTCTCAGCTTGGCTCTAGGCTGGTGGGGGCTTTATACGTCTTGGATGAGCCCACTATTGGCCTACATCAAAGGGATAATGACCGCTTGATAAAAACACTGCAAAATCTTCGCGATTTAGGAAATACAATTTTAATTGTTGAACATGATGAAGACACAATCTATGCTTCGGATTATATTGTTGATATTGGGCCTAAGGCTGGAGTTCACGGCGGAGAAGTTGTCGCCTCTGGCTATCTTGAAGACTTGCTGACTGCAAGAAAAAATATTAGCAATTCTAAAACTCTCGCATACTTGCGCGGGGAGACAAAAATTTCAATTCCTCAAAAACGTCGCACTGCAAAAGGAGTGCTTCGCATTGCCGGCGGTAAAATTTTTAATATAAAAAATTTGAATTTGGAAGTGCCATTAGGGGTGATAACTTCTATAACCGGAGTCTCTGGTTCTGGCAAAAGCTCTCTGATGTATGAAATTTTATATAAAAATCTTCAGGCAAGATATGAAAGAAAGTATCGAACTGCCAAAGTTTTCAATTGCAGTTCTTTTACCGGCACAGAATATCTTTCTCGCGCAATTTTAATAAATCAGTCTCCAATCGGCAGAACTCCGCGTTCAAATCTAGCCACCTACACCGGAGCTTTTACCCACATTCGTGACCTTTTTGCCACAACGGAAGAGGCAAGGCTGCGTGGCTGGAAAGCCAACAGGTTTTCTTTCAATGTCAAAGGCGGTCGTTGTGAAGCGTGTGAGGGTAACGGGGAAATAGCGGTGGAGATGCATTTTCTTCCTACCGTGTATGTAACTTGCGATGTATGCAATGGCAAGCGTTTTGAAAAAGAAACGCTAACGGTAAAGTATAAGAAAAAAAATATTTATGAAGTACTTCACATGACAGTAGAAAATGGGCTAAATTTTTTTAAGGATATTCCAGCGATTTCCGACAGACTGCAGACCTTGCTCGATGTGGGTCTCGGCTATCTAGAGCTCGGTCAATCTGCCACTACCCTCTCGGGCGGGGAGGCGCAACGGGTAAAAATTTCCAGTGAACTATATCGTCCTCACACGGAAAAAACTATATATCTCTTAGATGAACCCACAGTGGGATTGCATTATGATGATGTGCAGAAGCTTTTAGAAGTTTTGAATAAGCTTGTTTCAAAAGGAAATACGGTGGTTTTAATAGAACATAATCTAGATATTATAAAAAGTTCTGATTATATTATAGATATTGGACCAGAAGGAGGGGTGGCTGGCGGGAATCTGGTTGCCAAGGGTACACCGGAAGAAGTAGCCGGCAATATCAAAAGCTACACCGGTAAATATTTAAGAAAAGCGTTAAGAAAACATGTCCCGTATTAAATTTTTGATTACAAAATATGACCATTATTATTAAAAATTTTAAATTTTAGTACGGGATGAAAACAACAAAGAAACTAAATATTCCCGACAAACCTGGAGTTTATTTTTTTATAAAAAACAAGCAGATTTTATATATTGGCAAAGCGACATCTCTGCGAGATAGAATAAAAAGCTACTTTGGAAAAGACTTGATCGGAACAAGAGGTCCCATATTAGTGGATATGGTTTTTAATGCAGATAAAATAAACTGGCAAGTTTCCGATAGTGTGTTGGAGGCCATAATTCTTGAGGCGAATCTTATTAAAAAGCATCAGCCGAAATATAATACGAAAGAAAAATCAGACAAAAGTTTTAATTACGTCTGTATTACCAAAGAGAAACTACCCAAAGTAGTTATTATGCGTGGCAGTAATGTCAAACACCGAGTGTTGGACAAGATATATGGTCCATATACGAACGGAACTCAACTTCGGGAAGCGATGAAAGTAATTCGTAAGATTTTCCCATTTTTAGACGACAAGAGCAAGAATTATATGGAATTTTACAAGCAAATAAATCTGGTACCGGATTTACAAGACAGAACGATGTATTTGCAAAATATTAGAAATATAAAATTATTTTTTGCCGGCAAAAAGAAAAAAATCCTTCAAAATCTAAAAAAACAAATGAAAGAATATGCTAAGTTGCATGAATTTGAAAAAGCTGGAGAAATTAAAAGACAGATTTTTGCCCTGCAACACATAAATGATGTGGCTTTATTGAAGAAAGATGTTGCGCATGAACATGCTTTTTCTCAAGAATATCCTGCTTCGCAACGTCACTATTCGAAAAAGCATGTTCCCGCTCCACTCCGAATCGAGGCTTATGATATAGCGCATATGGGTGGCAAGAATATGGTAGGGGTAATGACCGTGATAGAAGATGGCCAAGTAGCTAAAAGTGAATATAAAAGATTCAAAATAAGAACACAGAATGGAGCAAATGATACCGGAGCGCTTGCGGAAATTCTCGAAAGAAGGCTGGAGCACAGGGAATGGAGTTATTCAAATTTAATTGTAGTAGATGGCGGAGTAGCGCAACAAAATACAGCAAAATTAATTTTGAAAAAACATAAAATCAATATCACCGTTGCGTCGGTCGTAAAGGATGACAAACATAAACCGAAGGCTATACTAGGGGAGGGAGATATAATCAAAAAACATAAATCCGCCATACTGCTTGCAAACAGCGAGGCGCACAGGTTTGCCATAAATTATCATAAAAATATGAGGAGCAGAAATTTTTTAAGATAGTGTGGTGAATTTTAGCATATGCTAAAATTCACCAAAGAAACAAATCTATAAATTCTTGATTTAGCCCCAAAAAGGCATATTATGTAAATATGAATTCTGAAACAAAGATATGCCAAAATTGCAAGGAAAATTTTATCATTGAACCAGATGACTTCAATTTCTATGAGAAACTGAAAGTTCCCGCACCTGCATGGTGTCCGCACTGCCGGTTTATTCGTAAAATTAGCTTTATTAATGAGCGCACATTATACAAAAGAAAGTGTGATTTGTGCAAAGCCAGTACCTTTTCTATTTATCATTCGGAAAATAAATTCCCAGTTTATTGCGTGAGGTGTCACATCAGCGACTCTTGGGATGCGCGAGATTACGGTCGGGATTATGATTTTTCGAGAAATTTTTTCGAGCAGTTTTTAGAGTTAAAGGAAACTGTGCCCCATCGAGCCTTGGAACAAAATGAGCGAAATAGTGGCAATTGTGAATATGCCAATTTCTGTTTTCATTCTAAAGATGTTTATCTTGCCTTCAACACCACCTCTTCTGAAAATATTAAATATACCCGCTATGCTTTTCACCACAATAAAGATTGTATGGACTCACTTTTATTTAAGGAATGTGAGAGGTGTTATGAGTTAGTACAATGCTCCGAAAGTTACGGTTCCAGTTTTTTAGTAGAAAGCGATCAGTGTGTGGATTCACTTTTTCTATTTGATTGTTCCAACTGCGTAAACTGCTGTATGTCCTCAAATCTACGCAATAAGAGCTATGTTTTTAGAAATCAGCAGTTAACTCGAGAAGAATACCTGCAGGCAATTGAAAAAATGAGCCTAGGCACTTATTCTGGTCAGCAAAATGCTAAAGAGGAATTTAAAAAGTTGGTCCAAAATTCCATTCATAAATTTGCCCAAATAAAAAATTGCGTGAATGCAGTTGGAAATTTCATTGAAAATTCTAAAGATGTTTATAAATGTTTTGGTTTGCGGGATGGAGAGAATTGTAAAAATGTTTTCCTGGGCGTAAGCACTATTAAAGATTGCCAAGATGTGGTTTTCGTGGGTAAGATGGAAAACTTATACGAATTTGCACTTGGTGGCCGCCAAGGGAGCAACCTCGCCCTCTCCATAAGTTGCGGAGGTGGCTGTCACAATATGTTCTATTGCGATAGCTGTCGGTCTAGCTCGGATTGCTTTGGTTGCTATGGAATATTGAGTAAAAAACAGTATTGTATTTTAAATAAACAATACACTAAAGAGGAATATGACAAACTAATACCGAAGATTATTGCACAAATGAATAATAATGTTTATACAGACAAAGTGGGGCGTAGCTACCCGTTTGGGGAATTTTTCCCTACGGAACTTTCGCCGTTCGCGTATAATGAAACTATTGCATATGAGGAAGAACCTTTATCTAAAGACGAAATTCTAAAACAGGGTTACGTCTGGCGCGAGCCGGAAGTAAAAAATTATACCTCGACTATAAAGTCGGGTGATCTACCGGATGACATAAAAGAAAGCCAAGATTCGGCATGCGATGAAGTGATTGAATGTCCCAATTTAGGTGATATCAAGACGCAATGTACTTCGGCGTTCAGAATATTACCGGACGAGCTTTCTTTTTATCGGCAGATGAATCTGCCGATACCAAGATATTGCCCGAATTGCAGATATCATGCTCGCTTAGTATGGAAAAATCCTTTTCGTTTTTACAAACGAGAATGCATGTGTGATTTATCGAACCACAATCATAAAAAAAAATGTGTAAACAAATTTGAAACGATGTATGCACCCGACAGGCTGGAAAAAATATATTGCAAAGAGTGCTATCAGCAAGAAGTTTCTTAGTTACTTTACTAAAATAAATTACTTTACTTAACTAAAGTAGAAAAGAAACATGACAAAGAACCGAGAAAATATTTTAATACTGCATAATATCAGAAGCGTAGAAAATGTGGGGGCTATGTTTCGTACTGCCGATGCAGTGGGAATAGATAAGATATATCTCACCGGCTATACGCCCACACCGCTAGACAGATTTGGCAGGAAGAGGCGAGATATGGCAAAATCTGCCTTAGGCGCAGAAGAATTTGTGACCTGGGAACAGAGGAAAAATCTTTTATCTTTAATCTCAAATCTAAAAAAGTCGGGGTTTAAAATTATTGCTATAGAACAAGCTAAAAATTCCGTTGATTACAAACAACTATCTGTGAAGGGCAACGCTGCTTTTATTGTGGGCGCGGAGGTCGCGGGAATTCCAAAGAGCATACTTCGAAAGTGTGATGTCATTGCCGAGATTCCAATGAAGGGTAAAAAAGAATCACTAAATGTTTCTGTGGCTATGGGAGTGGCCCTCTATCAGATGCTCGTCGATTAAAAAATCTCTTCAAAAACTTACTGAGAAGCACAGAAAAAATCCCTATTATGAGGATAAATATCAACATATTTAGATACATATTTCTTGTGTGGCTCTGTGCTAGTTCTACTGAAGGTGAAATTTTGGCCGCTACATATAAAATAAGCAAAACACTCATTCCTCCCAAGCTATTAGCTAGCAAAAACTTTTTCTTTGAGTATCTATGCGCTCCCGCCACAATCTGCGTCGGAACTCCAAGAGAATAAATAAATTTAGAGCAGTACAGCATCAATATTCCGTATTTATTCAGAGCCAAGCTAACCATCTCCATTCTTTCTGGTTTCACCTTAAAAAATTTTATTCGCTCAAATCTTTTTACCCCTATTTTTTGTCCCAGCCAGTACCAGAAAAAATCAGAAAAGATATCTGTCAAAAATCCAACAATAAAGACGAAATACAAAGAGATTATTCCCTGTACTCCGAGAAACATTACCGGTACATCAGCCGCGGTACCCAAGAAAAGTATTGCTAAAAAGATTGTAAGATATTTTAAGGTCATTTGGACAATTTTTGGTGCATAGGACAAAAGTGCGCGCTCCGACCATTTATAACAATTCTTTTTATTATACCCAGACAGCTTGCCCGGCCATGGCGCGGGTCTTTTTTTATGCATTTCTCTCCGGATCTTTGGTAGACTTGGTGGTGTAGCTGAAATTCGCCCCTTAATCCGTGAATATTCCTATAATCAGACATGGAATCTCCGCCAAAATCTATTCCTTTGCGGAGAGTTTCCTTTATTGTTTTGAATATCAATTTTAATTCTGATTCCTTTATATTTTGTACTTGTCTCTCGGGATGTACACCTGCGTGCCAGAGTATCTCATCGGAATAGATATTGCCGATGCCGGCTATGACACTCTGGTCCATTAGCACGGTTTTTATTTTACCCTTCGGCTTTTTGTTCAATTGCTCTTTTAATTTCTTTAAATCAAAATTTGATAGCAAGGGCTCAGGGCCGATGTTGTTCAAGTGTTTACTCTGGTGCGCAGTTTTGGTTTCAAGGAGGGTTATTTTTCCAAATTTTCTGGTGTCCGAAAATGCAAGGTGCTTGCCCCCTGAAAAAGTAAAAACCACATGCACAAATCTATTGTAGGGATCATGTAGGGGGCCTTCCTCGGCGGGAGCCCATTTATTTTTTGAGAATTTATATTTTCCATAAAGCAGATGCCCGGTCATTTTCAGATGAATCAATATAGTTTTGTTTACCCCGTCCTTGGCGGGGCCTCTAGATATATTTATCAAAATGTTCTTCGCCCTACGCTCTACCGATAAAACTTTTTTTCCCACAACTTCTCGCTTAAAAAATTTAAAGAATTTTATATTCGCTACCGTGTCGGCTTTGCGCTTATCTTTCGTATCTAAGTCAGTCCAGACGCCTTTTATCACCAGACCCTGGATGGTCTTCTTTAACCCTCGCACCGTGGTTTCAACCTCTGGCAGTTCAGGCATGGTGCAATTTTATACCATAGTGGAGAAAAAATCATTTTTCTCAATCCCCAACTCTAGCTTGACGAAAGAGAGAGAGGACTACGATTCTAAGTGAACCGAATTTCGCACGAACGTGCGAGACCGATCTCCATCAGGAGGTTCCCTTGTTCCTGTTTCCGTGAGGTGTTCCATGACGGTACGTGGCTCCCCGGTCGCGCTCAGCGCGATCAACGAAGGCGTCGGCCTGACGCACGACCCGAAGAAGAAGCTGGCGACCGCGATGCTGACGGGCGACGTCAAGCACCCCGTCGAACAGCTCGTGCCGAGTAGCGAAGGGAGTGTCACTCCTCAATCATGAGTGAATGAGCCGGCGAACTTACTCAGTTCGCCGGCCTCACTATTTTACCTGAGCACTTTGCCGTTATTTTCCTCCCAAGATTTTTAAAGCTTCGCGAATTTTGGTATTAGTGTCGGTTCCAGAGGCGGTCTTTTTCAATGCCTCGCGAGCTTCGTTTTGTGAATAGCCGAGGGATTTCAAAGCTTCAAGGGCATCAAGCTCTATTTGTAATGAGCTACCCGTCTGCTCGCTGTATTCACTTGCCATTTTGTCCCGCAGATCAATCACAATTCTCTCTGCAGTCTTTTTACCGATACCGGAAATTTTAGTTAAATAAGTTGTGTCTCCCGTGCCTATGGCTTTTCTAAGTGTCTCAATTGTAGCAATGCCGAGTATTGCCAAGGCTGACCTTGGCCCTATCCCTGACACACCAATAAGCATTTCGAAAAATTCTAATTCCGGCCTCTCTTTGAATCCATATAAATCCAGCGCATCCTCGCGCACATTCGTATGAATCCAAAGTGAAACCTCCTCGCCTGTTTTTTGTGTTTTAGACAATGTATCTGGCGAGACGTTTATTTTATAGCCGACCCCCACCGTCTCAATTATTATAAATTTGTCCGTCTTTAAAATTATTTTTCCCTTTATACTGCCAATCATAAATTAATCATATCACATCCCGCCACAGGACGGGCAAGTTGCGTTTTATAGTTTTTTCTGTTAGATTGCCTATATGCCAATTACCCCAGAAGGAAAGCAAAGCTTCCTACGGGGCGAGAAGTTTCACATTCGAGCCTTATTAAATTTATAAATTATTACTGTTAACCAAGCTTAGATATTATGCCAATTACAAAATCAGCAAAAAAGGCGATTCGAGGGTCGCTCCGCAAGAAGGGATACAACGACCAAAGAAAACGCGCAATGAAAGAGGTAATCAAGAAGATTGAGAAGGCCGCTAAGGAGAGCAAGGATGAGGCAAAAAAGATGCTTAGTTCCGCCTACAAGGCGATAGATAAGGCGGCGCAAAAAGGCGTAATCAAGAAAAACAACGCCGCTCGAAAGAAATCGAGGTTAGCAAGGCTAACGAAATAAAATAGTAATATCTAGAAATACATAGTAATATATAGGCATGGAGTTAAAGAACTTGGAAGTTTTTAAACTTGCTACAGAAATTTCTGATGATTCATGGAAGATTTATGATAAAATGGGTTGGCAAGATAAAAAAATAATTGGTGATCAATTTATCCGGGCTATTGATTCCATCAGTGCAAATATCGCTGAAGGTTTTGGCAGATTCCATTTCTTAGACAAGAATAAGTTCAACTACAATGCTAGGGGTTCTTTGTTTGAGTCATTGCACTGGCTGGAGCTTCTTTTAAAGAGAAATAAAATAGATAAAGAAACTTTCAATTTATTAGATAAAAAGTTAAAAATTTTATCGATCAAATTGAACAATTATATTACCGTCACAAAAAGACAACTAGAGGCTACTTAGCAACCATTATCAATTACTATCTATTACTAATATTACTTTATTACTATGTTACTAGAATTCTATGGAACTGAGTGCCCGCATTGCGTGCGGATGCATGAGCTGGTGGAGAGATTAGAGAAAGAGGAGGGGATAAAAATTGAGAGTTTGGAAGTCTGGCACAATAAAGAAAATGAAAAGCGATTGCTGGAACTGGATAGAGATATGTGCGGCGGGGTGCCTTTCTTCTACAATACCAAAACCGACAAATGGATTTGCGGACAAGAATCTTACGAGATACTTAAAAAGTGGGCTAAGGGAGAAGAGTTTAGCCAATGAGAAAAAAATAAAAGTAAATTTCCCCTTAAAAACTTACTTTTATTTTTTCTCAAACAAAAAACACCCCAGAAGGGTGTTTTTTGTTTTGGATTAAAGTTACGCGCGTTGTACGTTCGTAGCGTTCAATCCCTTTGGTGATTCCTCTGTTTCAAAAGAAACAGTATCACCTTCTTTAAGCTCGTCAAAAGTTACGCCTACAAGTGAATTGCTGTGGAAGAATAAATCCTTCGCAAGCCCTTCAGCTGTTATAAAGCCGAAACCTTTATCAGTGAGTCTTTTTATTGTACCAGTCATTGATTTAGATAGTTATATTATAAGTTACAAAGTAAGTGTATTAAGAAATCGACTCTTTTCGAACTCCCGAGTATTTGTCCTCCAAGAGCAAATGACTTATTTGCCCTGTAAGTATAGTATATTGTGGTAAATTTGTCAAGCTTTTGTATTCGTTAGTGGAACACTTGATTTAGGAAAATAGCCAATTCTTCGCCCTTTATTTCTCGCATTGCGCCAGACTTTAAATTGCCGAGTTCAATATTCATAATTCTTTCCCGTTTTAAATCTGCGACTTCCTGAAAGAGCGCTGAGCACATTCGCCTTATTTGATGTTTCTTGCCTTCAGTGAGGATTATTCTAAACGTATTTTCATTTATAATTTTTACTTTGCATTTTTTCGTAATATAACCATCAACCCCGTTAGAGGCAGAGGGTCGCTGCGAGCCCTCGCGGTCTCTAACGGGGTCAATATTTACTCCCGCTTCCATCTTTTTCTTAAAGCTTGAGCGTAGCTTGTTGGAAGTTTTTACAATGTATTCTTTTTCATGAAAATATTTTGGATTTAAGAGGCGGTCGGTAATGCGTCCATCATCTGTGAGGATGAGAAGTCCGTGGGAATTTTTATCTAGCCTACCCAAAGGAAACAGGTCTCTCCTCGGGGAAGAAGTCACCGCCAAGGGCGGGACCCCGCTAAGAGCGGTGGTTTCCATCCCTTTTGGTTTGTTGTAAGCAAAATAAGAATAAGTTTTTTTATTATCTTTTACTTCCACTTCGTCTTGCTCGTTCACTTTACTACCGAGTACTGCCAACTTGCCATTAATGAAAACTTTTCCTTGCTTCACAAGCTCATCAGCTTCTCGTCTCGTAGAGATTTTTTTAAAAGCCAGATATTTATTTATCCGCATTGGGTATGAGTTTTCCATATTTTAATGGCTAGCTAGATAGCTCCCGGGTCAATAATATCTGGATTCAGGTTTATATCCTGACTCCCGCCTCCGCCACCAAAAAACAGGTAAAAAGATATACCCATAGCAATTATTACAAATCCTAAAAGAATAATCTCTGCTTGCCTTTGGCTTTTTATGGCGCCACCGGAATATTTTATCAATTTTCCCACCATCTTGGGTGTTTCCGGAGAGAGAGATACTGCGTCTGGTTCTGCTGCTGCTACTGGAGCTTGGGTCTGTGATTTAGCCTCAAACTCTTTCAGAGCGAGATCTATTTCATTGATTCCTTGGGTGGGTGATGGAGGTGTGGGAATAGCGATAGGTGTCGGCGTGGGAGGTGTCGCTACTTGAGGTGTTGGTTTCGGGGTCTGTGATTTTTGAGCTTCGAATTCTCGGAGCGCAGCATCTATCTCTTTATTTGTTGATTCTGGATCCATCCCGTTAGAAGCAGATCGCGATCAACTCGCGTATCTGACATATTAGGTTATTAATTTTTTTCATCTCTGCTTTCATTTTTCAGTTTGTATTTAAATTGCGATCGCGGCTTCTAACGGGATCCATCCCGTTAGAAGCAGGAAATCCTTAGATTTCCGTAGTTAATTTTTCTAATAACGACTATATAAAACAAACCTTAACAAGGACTTCCCGCGCCTTTAATTAACTGAGTGACTTCTAACGGGATCCATACGAAAATTATAGCAGGAAATTATTCTTTTCCCAAACATCTTTTACTTTATATTTTTTTCCTTACGAATGACTCTCTATTGTCGTCGTCGTAGTCTTTCGGCCAAGAGGTTGAGGTGCTGGTATGGGGTCGTAGGTGGTCATAGTCCTTTGGTGAAAAGGCTGGTCAAAGATACGCTTAGCCAAAAGCACCAAGAGAAGAATTAAAATAAATAGAAGCAACCATCCGAATATATTTCCAGGCAAGAATCCCGCTCCGAAGACATTTGCGCCGAGAAGAACTTTTCCATTGTCGTCTTGGATTATCACCGCAGGCAGTACGCCACAGACCTGCGCGGAGACATTAGCGTTTACTGATTGAGGGAAGCCGGAAGGGTCAGTATATGAGAGAGTCGCAGGGAAGTTTAGATTTGTTCCAGACGGAATATTATCTCGGACTCGGACTCTAATCGTTACCGTGCCTTGTCCATTTGCTCTGAGCGTTCCCAAAGTAAAGATTAAGGTATTGCCTGACCGCATTGGGTTGTTCGGATTAGAGAACATATAATCAACTTCGTATGGCAGATCAATCCTCAGAGTAAGGTTGGTGATAGATGCCGTGCCGATGTTTTGATAAGTTACGGTATAGTTAATTTCATCTCCCGGACATGGATTGGTATTATCTAGCGTAGGCACTATTGGCTGATTGCG
>Ga0209542_10013388_pt1 | contig 14160 bp, 19 predicted proteins | sample RifCSPhighO2_01_FD_184028 | JGI IMG/M metagenome (GOLD analysis project Ga0209542, IMG submission 184028) | Soil microbial communities from Rifle, Colorado - Rifle CSP2_plank highO2_0.1 (SPAdes) (version 2) | ecosystem: Environmental > Terrestrial > Deep subsurface > Rock core/Sediment ...
GACCAGCACCTCGCCATACTGCTATCAGATCTCTTTCCAGGGCAGTCAATTTGGTGTGATGTTTGGAATCCGTCATAGACCTGTATTGTACCTACAGGTGGTCGGATTCCATTTAGAACTCGTGAGGCCTTAAACTCTTGCCATCTCCTCTAATTTCCCGTACACTCCCGTAATTTCCCGCACTTTCCCTAACTACCCTTAATTTCTCTCTGACTCCGTGGGATACGCATGGGACAGCTGGTGTTATTGGGATTCATGGAGCATCTCCATCACGATCTCTTCCGTATTCCTGTCTTGGGTGCCTCCGGAAACAATCATCCACAACCGCAGGTGATCTACCAATCGCTCGTACAGCTGCTTGAGCGCGTTGGATTTATTCTGCACAGAGCTTCGCTCTTCCTCATTACGCACGCCGATCATCGTCGGCAAATGAGTTGCCTTGCAGGAAGTCCGGTTTTTCTGCACGTGTTGGCCGCCTGGCTTCGAGGAGAGGCTGTATTGGAAATGGATGTCGTCAAGGTTTACGGAAGGTTCTCTTTTTTTCAGAGATGAGCTGACCCACTGGATATAGGCTTGAGCTTGCCGCTTTCCTTGATCGGTTTTTATATCCGCAAATCGCCCAAGGTGTCGTTTGAGGCTGTCTTTCGCCTCTGCAACCCGTTCCCGTTTGAGCGCAACGATTCGATTGCGTCTGGAGTGTTTACTGCTCTCGGTGACGACATGTGGCCTGTGTTTGCGCGCGCGCTTCCTGCGCCTGCGCTTCTCCTGCTCCTCAAGCTCATCATCATAATCCATAGAAGTATTGAATATCATCCCACGATTGAAGGCCCGTATCCACTCTTATAAACCCTTAAATTCCCGTAATCTCCCGTATTTTCCTATAAATTCCTCTAGTCTCCTCTAACTTCCTGTATATGCCCTTAACTTCTCCTAACTTCTCTTATCTCCTCTTACCCTTGCCCCGTGAGATGAGTAACTATCTCTGGTCTATCTCACTGGGACCTTAACTTCCCCTAATGACCCTTAATCACCCTTAACTTCCCTTAATTTCCCGTATCCTCCGGTAATATCCTTTAAACCCGTCTAAATTCCTCTAGTCTCCTCTGAAACCCTTTATCTTTCGTACCCTTCGAAGGACCCCGTGAGATGGCATGCCTATCTCACTGGGGCTCTATCTTCCCGAGCCGCTCCGCAATCTTCTCAATATCGCGGATATTTTTCGCCGCCCCCATGAAGCTGGAACATACAGGAGAAAGCAAGCGGTTTTTTTGCTGAATAGTTTATTTCGCGGGGGGCTGAAGGATTCCGAAGACGTTGCCTTCCGTGTCTCTACAGTAGGCGTGCGTTCCGATGTCGGGGATGGACTGCACGGGCGTGATCTGTTTCCCGCCGGCGCGTTTGACTCGAATAAGATAAGTTTGCAGTTTCCCATCAATCTGCACGGTAAGAATGGCTGCCAAAAACCCTTTTTTGCCGGTAAAAGGCTTGATGCGCGGCATGATGGCTCCGTTGATCCCAGGCTTCTTATTCGGCCCGGTTGTCACCAAAAGATAGCGTTCTTCGCCCCATCCCTCAATCTTCCAGCCGAAGACGTCCGTGTAGAACTTGGCGGCTCGTTTGAGGTTCTCAGCGAGGATTTCAAAATGAACGACTCTGGACATACGGGTATGATAGCAGATGTATTAGTCTGACTGTAGTGAAGCGATAATGGCATCCATCTCAGCCAGTATTTTGGGATCGTACCCCGCGGGAAGTTTAAACTGGATGTGTCCGAATCCGGTCGGCAGGAAATAGGTGCCGTCATCCTGCATGCGGCAGACTGTAAATGCCGTGTCGCCGGCAGTACCGCTCCTGCGGTAGCTCACTCCGCCGCTTCCGGCAATCTCGGCAAACACATCGTACGTCGCACTCGGTCCTTCGAACGGAGCGTCCCCCGGGTACAGGCACATCGCGCCTCCGGTTGTGGCTTGGTAGATCGAGATTTCATAATTACCCTTGGTGAGCGTCAGCCGGTCGATCGGTGTATTCGCGTCTTGGTCATGTTCGGGTTCCCAGCCGGCAGGGAGCTGTGCGCTGTATGCGGAAAAGCTCAAGATCCCTCCTGCGCTGACCGTGGTTGTGGGCGTCGTAGTCGGTACAGGGCTCAGTTGAGGAGCCGGTGTTGTTTGAGTTTGGCTCTGCTGTTCCGGCAAGGTGGCCTCCGATGTCTGCGATTGGGGAGAAGTCTGTTTTGGTTGCTTGGTGCCGAAGTAGTACCCGCCTCCGGCAAGCGCCAGAAGGACGATGATGGTGATGACTCCGGCTATAAATGGTTTCCACTGCATAAATGTCCGTTTATGATAAATGAATATACCGAAAGTCTCCTCTGAGAAACAAGTCGCTCGCTGACGAGTTTAATTGAATGAATTATAACAAAACGGGTGATGCGGGAGAAGTGCTACCGCTTTCTGGTCTTTTTCAGATTCTTTTTCCCAACCAGGTAGACGATGCTGAAGGAGGTGATGGTGAGGCTGGTAAACGTCGAGATGGGCGATAACAGGAGAATGGTGAAGTTGGGAGCGCTGCTCAAACCGAGTTTCGTGGCGGCGTAGTCCGGGGCAAAGAACGCGGACAACTGCGTGCCGATGGCATTGAGGATGAGGTAATTGAGGGAGGCAAGGCAAAAGAGTGAGAGAAAAAAGAGGAGGTCTTTCCTGAAAAGTTCAAAGGTGCGGGCGACTCCGGCAACGAAAGAGAGGTCGTGGATGACGATCAAAGCGATAAGCGGCGTAGACAAGCTGACCGAAAGCGCCGAACTCAAATAGGAAAACAGGCGGGCGCTATTGATCTGCAGTGATAATCGGGATATGGGGAGGTAAAGAACCAAACTCACGAGTAAAAGCGGCGCCAACCGCTTGAGATACGTCCACAAGTAATGCCGCAGCCGGTTCCACTTCGCCGATCCCGAAACGTATGAGTCTTTCATAAGTGCCGCTTCCACACCCGGCCAGGCGATCATCACCACGGCCAAGGCGGCGATGGAAACCAAAAGAACGAGGGACACGGCAAACACGAAGATGGCCTGCAGGAGCGTTGCGTGCGGAAGATTCGGCCGCTGTAGAAATCGCATCAGGCCCAGCAAGACCAAGAGGAGTGAGGCAGCGTAAATCCGCCGATTTCGGGTGACAAGCCTGAACGCTTCAACAAGCGAAAATCGCATGGTTTCGATGAACATCGCTTTCGTCATGGCAAAGCATTATATCAGGATCAGCTCAGTACGCGTAAACAGATCCTTCTAGAACAGTAACACCCCTTAAGTTCCCTTAACTACCCTTAATGACCCTTAAACGCTATTCAAGAAATCTGAATTTGCAGGACCACGGAAGGTATGGCTCCAATCTACGCAGCCTGAGAAGTCGGACGCGGACGGCGTTCCCTGTCTAAATCATCTTTACAGGCGATCGAAAAGTGATGGATAAAAGTTCTGTACTTGGAATATTCCCCGGCCATTAAAAGGGCTTGGGCCATGGTCGGCTGATCACCTCCGAGAGGAAAAGGTTTTCGCTCGCCGGGCTGTCGCAAAACGTCGCCCTTGTTCGCTATCAGGATGGAATAGAGAGCCTCAATCTTGGGAGTAATGGTAATGTGCGCCGCTCGGGCATATCCTTGTGCCAGCATCGCGAGGTGCGTATTGGCTTTTTTTTCATCTTCGCTGAACGATTCCGGATGCGTGCTCTGCAATAAAGTCATTGCCCCTTCGAAAATTCCTTGCGGAAGTATCCCTCCGATTTCCTTGTATCGGGCGAAGAGTTGTCCTTGTTCTTCCGCCGCTCTATCCTCCGCAACATCAGCCGGGTGGAGGGCTGGCAGTGTTTCGGTCGCTTCTTGGACCATAGTGTTGACCTATTCTACCAAATACCCAAAAATTGTGTAGGGTTCTATGGTCCGCTGAAATAATCAAAAACTGGGTATCTTTCCCCGTAACTTCTTCGGAGGATCCTTGAAGATTCGGATACGCTATCTCATTGGGACTGTAAATTCCTCTAAAGTCCTTTAATTTCCTCTAAACAGCCCGTCTAACTGGGTATTTTCTACCATTAATTTCTCCTATCTTCTCCTATTTTCTCTTAATTTCCCCTCCTCTCCCGAAATTTCCCCTACCTCCTCCTAATACCTCTTAACTTCTCTTACTCTTACGCTTGCCCCGTGAGATGCGAAGCAATCTCACCGGGAGACCCTTACCTACCCTTAACATCCCTTATCCTCACCTTGCCTTGAAAAGCCTCGGTTTGTCATAATAGAGAAAGCATGCCTGCCGCTAACCAAAAAAAGGTCCGATCGCTGGTCCCGCTCCTGGGGCTTCTCCTCCTCATCCCCTCTCTCCTGGTCAACGCCTATTTCCTCAAAAAAACCCGCCCGCCAGTCACCGTTCAGGAAACTGAGCTTCTTGCCGTTTCCGACGGCGACTCCTTGGTCTTGACCGACGGCAGGCAAGTAAGGCTGCGCCACGTAGACGCGCCCGAACTCGGCTTCTGCGGCGGTCAGGAAGCCAAGGACCTGCTCACCGAATTGGTGAAAGGCAAGTCTCTGACAATTTCCGAAGAAGTAACCGACTATCACGGCCGCCCCCTCGCCTTAGTCTATGCCGGCGGCGATCTGGTCAACCTCGCCATGGTCGAAAGCGGCTGGGCCCGCTACCACACGGACAAGAGTTCCGCCGCGCTTCAATTGCGGGAAGCCGCCAATCGGGCAAGGGAGGGGAACCTGGGCATCTTCAGCCCCCTCTGTTACCAGAAGGAAAATCCCGATAATCCGGCCTGCGCCGTCAAGGGTAACATCGACAAAAACTCGGATGCCCGCAAATATTACCTTCCCGGCTGTGCCCAGTACAACTTCACCATCATCGAAAAAGACATCGGGGAAAGCTGGTTTTGCAGCGAAAAGGAAGCGCTTGCCGCAGGCTTCAGCAAAGCCGCCACCTGTCGCTGAACTCTTCAAGGAAATAGTCCCGGAAACCGTAACATTCATCGCTGATGTTGCCTGAAGGAACAATTCTATATAATAGCGCCCTCTGAAACGGAACAGGAGGAGCTTGGCCCAACGTAGAGATGAAAAGAACAATTGAAACATCTCCCATTCGAAGTCTTCTGGCAACCGGGGAAACTTGGGGTCTCTATCTTGCCTCTGAGATGGCAGGGAATAGTGTAAACCTTCCGAGGACGTCGCTGGCAATCGTGAATGCCATGAATATCGCCTTTCCTGACGAGCTGGCAGGAAGAAAGAGTGAGGCATTGCAGGTCATAAGCAGCGTTGCCCCGGTCTTGATCGCGGCAAACGAAGCCGCCGATATTGGGATATCAGCAAGGCTTCAAATAGACGATGCCTCAGAAAAGCTCACGGAGGAAAAGAAGGAAGGATTAAGGCGGTTGGAGGCTGGGACCTACGCATGGCTAGGCCGATCAGTTGCCGGATTTAAAGATGTGTACGGACCGGATTCGAGACAGTCGCAGATGGTTGACGCCCTCATCCGGGATTTTCTGACACTCTCCGAAGGCAGAAGGTCGTTTTCAGAAAGGGAGTATCGGGAATATGTAGAACTGGATAGTGTTATTTATGTCTTGGGATGCATTGCTCTCGCTGCTCCGGGCGTATCTGAAACATACGGGTTTGAGATGAGAGAGAGGTGTGCAGGCATAGAGGATGTCAGAAGAAAATATTCAGCCTTCGTCGTCGGGAGGGATGTCAATGGCCGCAGGAAGGTTTTGCTGGAAAGCGGAGATCAAACCGCGGCACTCACAATGGCACGGGTGATGTCTCTTCAGGGAGCGGAAATGGTTTTGAAAGTCATGGATGATAAGGAAGGCAGAAAAATCGACAAGCTGTTGGGCATCCCGAGTTTATACGGATATGCGGAAAGCAAAACGGGAGATGATCAATCGCTGAATAGAATGCTTGATGAAATGAGGAGTGAATACTTCTTTTTGGCCGAAACCGGCGGTTTATCCTCCTTCGCTGTCCGTTCGGCTGAGCTTCTGAGTCATGTTACGGGAGTGGGGAAAACATTACTGGCGTGTTTAAGAAGCGGAAATGGCGTAATGGAAAACGCATCCATCGCTGACAGCACAACCACAACCTTACGGCATGAATTAGACGCCGCGGGCGTACTGGAAAGTCTTTTTTCTGTTTGATCGATATTCAAAAAAATCCCCGCCTTATAGACGGGGATTTTCGTGATTTACTCGAAAGAAAAGTCGTTATCGTCCGCGTCCGCCGCCTCCGCCTGCGCCTCCGCCGAAACTCGGCTCGCGCTTGGGTCGGGCTTCGTTCACGACGATTGACCTTCCGCCGAAATCTTTTTCGTTGAACATCTCGATAGCCTTCGCAGCTTCCTTCTCGCTTGCCATTTCAACGAAAGCAAAGCCTTTTGATCGGCCGGTGTATCGGTCGCTGATAACATTGACCTCAACAACCTTTCCTGCTTGCGCGAAATGTTGGCCGAGTTGATCGCTGGTCGTGCCATAATCAAGATTTCCAACATATAGTTTGGTAGCCATTTCTTTTCACCTCCAATTCATTGTTTGGATTCACAACCGAGGATACTGTCTGTTCGCTTCTAGATACCGCTTTTGCAAGGGAACTGAGAATCGAGTAGAAGATCTTTAAAGTAGGAGTCCAATGTTAATGATAACTGAGGTATTTTACCATACTGGATGAAAGAAGCAAGCCTGCCCCCTAAAAGTGGGAAAAGAAAGGAAAAACGGGAAAGCAAGGGTGAAGAAGAGTGCGTTAACCGGAAAAGTTCGCCAGCGCCTTCGTAATCGCATCTCGGATATTCACTCCGCTGTGCCATCCGTTGAGGTAAACCAGCGTTTGTTTGCTGGTGTTGTTGTTTCGCAGGTAATACTCATTAATCCGCCCGCCTTTGTCGACGAGCTGATCAATGAGATCCTCGATTGTGCATTTGTGTTCGATAATTCATTGTATCACGAATTTCTCAGTGTGTATGCTGAACGAATCGCACGATGAGTCTCCTGTCATATCCCTGAATAACTTCCCTTGATTTCCTGCTCTTTCGTTTCCTATCTTCTCTTATCTTCTTTTGCTCACCCTTAATTTCCTCTAACATCCTCTAATTTCCCTTAATACCCCTTAGTCCACCCTTACTTCTTAGCCCCGTGAGATCTGCGCAGTTCACGAATTTCCTCTTCAGAAAGTGAACGATAGTAAAGATATGTAAAAAATGTGAGATACAGAATCGATGCCTTGCCGAGGAGATGACGAATGAAAAAAGCAATTCGTTCCCAATGGTCTTTTGGCTTTTCCGTACTGCGTTTGCTTTTTAAGAAAGAAGAGTATGCCAAGCCAAATCTGCCCAGTTGAGTGTTGAATATTTCATAAAGATCAAAAGAAAGTCTAAACTCCATACTTGAATTATAGATGTTTAGGTATGGATCCGCAGGATCCCTTAAACTCCTTACCCCTAACATCCTTTAAAAACCCTTAAACTCCTCTACAGAAACTATCTCACTGGGGACCCTTAACTTCTCCGGAGGATCCCGTGAGATGGCTTGCCTATCTCACTGGGAGACCCTTATTAACCCTTAAATTCCCTTAACATCTCTTATCATCTCCTATTTTCTCTTAATTTCCCGTACTTTCCCATGATCTACAAGCAACCGTCTTTCCACCGATTATCTATAGTCTATCTATGGTCTATCAATCTCTACTGTTCCTATCTGCACCCCATCCATCTCTTCAAATCCTTCGGGAGCTCCAGCTATGAAGCGAGTAAAACCGCGGCGGTAAGCATGTCTTCTCTCCGTTTATATGGAGAAAGTCGAGTGTTCGTTGATTTTTTCAGTCGCGTTTCAATGATGGTGCGCGTATGAGCGGGAATGCTTTTCTTGACTCGTCGAAGATCACGCTGAGCATGAGTCAGGAACGCAGCGACATTCTCATCCTTGAATCCCTTATCGGAATAGCTTGCGTGAATGCACCGTATAAGATCAGCTGCAATATCAAAGGAAGTAGGCGTATGGCTCATAGCAAAGACTTGATGCGTCGTAATTTTCTTTTCACGAGCGTGAGAAAATTTTTTCGAATCGCCGGATCAATAATTTCCAGGCTTTTATTTCGTCGAGGTTGCAAATTGATCATAGCATTGGTTTCAAATGTATGGGATGTAATATTGTATCCTCCGCCCCAGATATCGCGCTGTTTGCTGCCGTGCGTTTTTATGAAAAGTTGTTCAGCATCCGCGTGATACTCGCCTCCGATAGCGACGAGTTGTTGCTTGAGGTCCGCGGTGATCTTAATGTACGAGGAATACTCTTCTCGGGCTTTCTTGATATCGGAAGCAGTGAGTCGTGTTTCCAAAACAACGATTGCCATAGTGGATCAAAGCAGGGATATTGTACAGGAATGGGAACTCGAAGGTTCATTCTCCACAGGATCCCGTAAGGTATACTACACAATCCGCTTAACCCGGCCGACCCGTCCGTCCGTGAGCCTGACTTTTATTCCATGGGGATGGGAAGGACTGTGGGTAAGGATCCGCTCAATCGTTCCGGCCGATTCCTCATCCGTTGCCTGGTTCTGCTTCTCCACAATCACGACCTTCATCCCTGGCGCCAGTGAATTCCTGATGGGAAACGAACTGTTCATAAGAAAAGTATATCGTAATTAAAGTGATTGCCAAAGAATGTTGGAATCTGGTAACCCTTACCTTCCCTTAACCACCCTTATCTTCTCCTATCAACCCTTAATTACCCTTACCTCCCCCTTAATCAACCCTTACCAACCGTTTATCCATCGTCTATCCACCGTTTATCTCTCGTTGGTATCCCATCGGTCTATCTCACCGGGACCGTAGTCTTCCGTGCTCCATAAGCAACTATCTCTCAACTGTTTCTCTATCGTCTATCTATGGTCTATCAATCTCTACTATTCCGATCTGTACCCTATCCATCTCCTCAAACCCTTCCGTCAGTTTTTACAAAGTCGATTCGTAGGACTGTTTGATAAGTCCAAATAAATACTCAACATCCGTTTCAGGTGTAAACTTGATCAAACCCTTATATCCCCATTCGTGGCTGGTAACGTCCCTGACTAATATTTTTGTATCAGAGGTATATTTCGGATCGCGCAAAAGCACATGGATCCACGTTGGCTTAAAACCGATATGTGCAAAGCTTTTTGTCGTTCGATAGGCCACACCTGTTTTTAAAGAGTCTTTTTCCTCAACCTCCGGCAGCTGCAGTATTTTTTCCCGTAGAATCTTAAATTTCTGTTGCATCTCTTGAGAAGTCTTATTCAGGTGATACGCAAGGGTGTACTCCACTCCTTCGTCTCTGACGGCGCTCTTTCTTGATGATTTTAAAGTCGGAGGCGTGTAAATGCTTTCAAGATGGAGAATGTCAGGTTCGTAGAAGTGATAGGACAAGAGCTCGATATGTTTTTCTTGCTCGACTGCGCCTTGGATATAACGGCCGAAACCTTGTGCGACAAGGATGACTCTTGGTTGGTCCCAATTGACTATGATATTTTTACCGAGCTTTTTATCGACCAGAAGTTCAAAGTGCTTTTTGTTTTTGAGAAGCCAGTTGGAATAAAACAATCCTTGGGCCAACACCTCCTCGTTTTCTTTCCATTTGTATTCAATAATGACGGGGGAGTTGTTTTCATCCAGCCCCAAAGTGTCAATTCTTCCTTCCTGAATGGGATATTCTTTTTCAATAAAACGAATTCCCAAGAGTTCTTCAAGGTTTTCCGCAAAAAAATCGCGCAAAGAAAATTCATCACCGAAGCCATCGTCCTTGATTCGCGATTTACTGACTTTGTTTTTGCTGATTCTGAATATAGCCATAAATGTTTCTTAAGAACAAAACCACCCAAGCGGGCGGTTGCTCGATGATACCTTTTTATGTTTCCAAAACCTCAACTTTTCTTCGCAGTTTCTATTTCTTCAGGAAGTTCTAAATATGGTACTTTAGGTAAAGCATTCCCGATCAAACCCTGCAAATCGCCATAGATGCCGGCAGTGTTCTGTAAAACAAGTGCAATCTCTTTCTCCTCTTTATTCCACTTTTTAGTATAGTATGCTTTCTCTTTATCGATTTCGTCACGGCGATTTTTAAAATACTCTACCCAAACCTCAATTCTCTGTACGAATTCGTTACTGATTAAGTAGTTATAGACAACCTCTGCTTTTGTTACTTTCCCTTCACTTGCTTTTTCGACTTGCCTAATACGAATGAGCTGTTGTCGTAAAGCAAAAGCCAAACTCAGAACTGTTTTAAGATTACAGACCCATACACCATCCAGAAATCCAAATGACTCAATACTCTTCGGTAAGTCAGCAGTAACGATCACACCAATATCTCCCTTAAGGTCTCTTTTATCGGTTTTCAATTTGGCAATCCAGATCGGAGTCCATTTCTGAGTTCTTTTTGACTCCCAGACGATGATGCCGCAAGACGTTCCATATGTTGTCATAACTTTCTCAATGACATCCGCGCCTAATTTTCCTTTTTTAACTTCGATGACTTCATCAGAAGGAAATTCAGCGGCTAATAATTTTTCTAATTCAAGCTCTTGAACCTCACCTTGAAGTTGTTGTGATCCTTGCTGCATCTTTCTTTGAAGTTCAAGTATTTGCTCTTGAGCGTCCTGAAGCTTTTTATCCTTCTCAGCGATTCTCAGGCCCAACTCTTCCTGAGCCTCCCGCTTAGCTGTTTGCTTAATCTTGTCCTGATCTTCAAGGAGTTTTTTCTCGTATTCTATGCCGAGTTTATCTTTCTCGTCTTTCAAACCACGAAATTGTTTAAGAAGCTCTTTGATTTGTTCTCGAAGTTCTTTGTTCTGTTTCTCTTGGGCTTCTGCCTCTTCCTTATCTGCCTGGATCTTGTCTTCAAACTCCCGTCTGGCTTTATCAAACGCTTCTTTACCAACCGATTCTTTAATCTGTTTCTTAGCCTCCTCAAGCTCTTTTTCTTTTGACTCAGCAAGCTCTTCTTTCTCTTTCTTGAGGCGGTTGATTTCCTCTTGATGTTTAGCCTGGGTTTCTTGAAAGATTTTCTCCTCAAGCTCATGCTTAATTGCTTCGTCAATTGGAAAGTGTTTATGACAGTGAGGACATGTAATTGTTGTTGCCATAGTGTAACCTTGAGGGAATTATACCAGATCTGAATTCCACCAACACCTAACTTCCCTTATTACCTCCCCCTTAATCAACCCTTACCAACCGTTTATCCATCGTCTTTCCACCGCTTATCTATCTTTGGTATCCCATCGGTCTATCTCACTGGGACCTTAACTCCTCTTATTTCCTCTTAATGAACCCTTATCCACCCTTAATAACCCTTAACATCCCCTAAACTCTTCTCACTCGAGATGCCTGCGTTGGCAGGTCCAGAGAAAAGCACTTTGACAACGGCATATAGTTCAGATACACTACAGAACACAAGTAAATAAATCGAGAGCGATGGGGAGAGAATTGGCTCGGTGATCCATCCAGCAACCGATTTCGTCATAAGTCGAAGTACGGTGCTCCAACCAACCCTGTTGAGGGAATGATTCGTCTTCATCAGCCAGCCGGCACAGAAGAAAAAAATGATCCTACCTCTTCTCCGACAGAAGAGGTTTTTTAATGAATGAAAAATGAAAGGAATATGACCGAACAAATAAGCAGAATCGAAGCAGAGCCACACGGAGAAGATTTTCCCAGATACTACTGTGTCTTAGAGTTAGATCAGGAAAATCCGCCACCGTCACTACTGGTGATAGGAAGAACAGAGAAGTACGATCCGACTTGGATGCCTGATATTGACCTACCCGGCCACCTGGGACTTTTTAAAAGCACGATGGCAATGAGACAGGGAGAGATCAATATTCTAAACAAATCCATAACAGTTGGTGAAGAAGCCTCCGGAAAAGCCTATCATAACGGCAAACTTTTAGAGAGAGGAGAGTGCGTGTCGATTCAGGACGGTGATATGGTGAACATCGATGATATACAGCTTTTTATACGCTTCGTTTCGTCAACCGGCACCGGAAAACCGTATTATCTCTACACGATCTGTGATCGTATCCCTCTCTACACGCAGGATGCTGACAAACCCAAAACCCCTTGGAATCCAAAGGGTTATACCCCGGATGGAACAGTGGTTGTGAATGATCTGAAGCAAGAGGTACCGCTATGGCTGCTCAAAGAAGCGCAAAAAGATGCAAAAACCTGGGATCTTGATGCGATGGAATTGCTCGTAACGTACCTTGAAGCGGAGAGGGTTGAGCGGGTGAGAGCAGTCGGGAGCAGTGATAAGGATCAGCCTTCCGGCTTTTCCGAACGATTTCAACAGTTGATGAAAAAAATCGATGAGAAGCATCAGGAAGACAAAATGAGGTGGTTACAACATCATAGTGAGCGAAAGCCTGTTTATCCTTCAACGCAGGAAGAAGGGACATTTATCGGAATATTCGGCTTTCTCGTGTCTGCTTGGTCGGCACGGGAATTTCCCTATTACCAAACACCAAGTGGTGTCTATTTTTTTGAATGGGTAGACGATGAGGGGGAAAATAAAAAAGTGATTCAACTCGATTTAGAAGACATGATTGAACAACAAAGCGTCTTATTTTTTTCAGCCGAATCATGGCTTAAGCACGAATCGCTGGATTTGAAAAAAGGGAAAAAGTAGATAATCAGTTAGTTTTCAGAAAATAGTACGCTTCTACCACCAACACCTGCACCCCATCCATCTCCTCAAACCCTTCCGTCAGAGAAGTATTCAGATGCCCAAAACAAACAAGGCATAATGTGAAATGGGGAAGTATGGAGTTTAGAACGTTCTGAATTCTTTTTCGGAGATTCCCATTTGTCTGATAATACTTTTTAGTGTCCCGGATGTAATTTCTTTGTGGTGGGGAATAACGCAGGTTTTTCTCGTTTTTTCATTCCACCAAATTTCGTGCGTCCCGGTTGTTTTTCGTCTGAAAAAGAATCCGGCTTTTCTCGCTTTCTTAATAACCTGACGGTAGGCAAGCGGCTTCATGAGGTTGAAAACACCGGAATTTTGAGGATGGTGGAAAGCGTGCGTTTCTTTTTTAGAGGGATATTCAACCCTTCCTCTTTATAGAGTTCGATCAGCGCACTGGCAACTGCAGCAATTTCATTAGTGACCTCGTCGATGCTGTCCCCTTGAGCATAACAATCGCTCCATGCTGGTGACTTTGCCACAAATCCACCCGAGCGATCCTTTACCACCCGTACAGGCAATTCGTATTCTAAAACATGGAGTTTTGTTGATCTGGGCATGTTCGTATTATAACATGGCTAGACTGGAAGACCTGAATGAGTTACACACCCACTTCTCCGCAGGATTTAACAAAATATTGAACCGTCTTAAACACCCTTATCTTCTCCTATCAACCCTTACCCACCCTTAACTCCTCCGGAGGATCCCGTGAGATGTGTTCTATCACTATCTCACCGGGACCGTCCTCTCTCCCATCTTCTCTTCACAACCGTCTATCGACAGTCTATCTACTGTCTATCCACTGTCTATCTTCGTCTCTCTCCTCCACAAGACCTCGTTTGATGCGCACAGAACTATCTCAAAGCTTTCCTATATTCATCGATAGGTATGCCGGCCCTTTTTATTTGAGACTTCAATAGGAATGGAGCTACCTCTGAATGTAAAGGAATTGAAAGAGTTGGAGCGCCTGGCTTTTGTAGGATTGCGTGGTCTCCGGACGTATGGACATGGGTATAACCGAATTTAAGAAATGCTTTGACCGCTCTTTTTCCGGAGATATTTGCAAGCTTAGGCATGTACTGAGAGAGAAGGGATGGTGATATCAACGGTCTTTTTGGTAAACTCTGTATTCCTTCCACCCTTCGTGACAGTCCGCATATATGCCTGGATGGCTTTGTTGACGTTTGCTAACGCTTCTTTTTTCGTCTTCCCCTGCGACATGCAGCCGTACAAATTCACGACATCAGCCACATAGCCTTTGTAGTCTTTATCGTAGGTTAATTTAATCAGGTAGTCGAACTTTTTTCTGCTCATGCTGAAATTATAGCACAGCGCTGAATTCTAATCTGAATCCGAACACTTTGGTAATTTAAGATAATTTAATTCTTTTAGCATCGCCTCACTAGCAGTCTGGTAGTTAAGGCATTTTCTG
>Ga0209542_10013393_pt1 | contig 14158 bp, 11 predicted proteins | sample RifCSPhighO2_01_FD_184028 | JGI IMG/M metagenome (GOLD analysis project Ga0209542, IMG submission 184028) | Soil microbial communities from Rifle, Colorado - Rifle CSP2_plank highO2_0.1 (SPAdes) (version 2) | ecosystem: Environmental > Terrestrial > Deep subsurface > Rock core/Sediment ...
GAGTGTCTATCATGGCGCGAAAATTTATAGCGGACTGAAATCCAGTGCAAGTATCTTTTGCCAAACAGCCTCGACAAGCGCCCGGAGACTTGCCTTTTCGGCTTCGGTAATGGCAAAAGACCGGAAAACAGGGTGATCGGCTCGTTCGCCTACGAAATCAAGAACGTACGCCCTCGGTCGAAGTAGCGGCTGACCTTGCTCCATGAGCAGTGAGTAAAAAACCAATTGACGAAAGTAATCGCCGTCGCGAATTGCCTTTTCTGATTGTGGTTTGCCGGTTTTAAAATCTATAACTGTGGCAACGGCAGAATTCGGTCCATCGAGTTCGATGCGATCTAATTTTCCTTTAAGCGGAATGTCCCCGAGCCGAGCGGTCAAGGAAAACTCAACCTTATCAATAACGGGATAAGGTGAATTCAACCGATCTTTTGCATATCGATTCAAAACATGTTCGCCGAGATGCTCCAAGCGTGATCTTTCCGCCGTTGTCAAAATTTCCTTGGTCTCCAAATGATGTTTGAATGCATTCAAAAGTTGCTGTGTTGTTAGTGGCTTACCGGCTTTTACTTGAAGTGCCCACTTCGCTAGTGCATGGTGAATTGCATTTCCATAAGCAAAAAAACTTTCTTTTGCTTGTGGCCGTTCCAGCAAATCAATTTGTAGAAATTCTTCCGGATCTTTTAGAAAACGGTTTAATGCCGTTGCTGATAATGAAAAAATTTCTAAGCGCTTTCGCAAATACGCCTCAAACTCTGTATCAAAATCACGCACCGGCTTTTGCAACAGGGTCGACATCGCCTTCGGATCACGTATCTCACAGTCCTCCTCAGGAAGGTGACCTGCCTCCGCAAAAAAGGCTGAAGGCGAGACAGATTTGGTGGCATCACCCGTTGTAAGCTCACGAGGACAAATAAATAGTAATTCACGTTTAGCCCTTGTCATAGCGACATATGCAACTCTTCGTTCATCCTGACTTTTCTCAAAATCCTTTGCTTCAGCCCGCCATCCAAAGAGGAGATCTTCCGGCATCGCTACTGACGGAGGATTCCTACGCTTATCCCAGTGTCCTTCACGGAAATTAGCCATGATGACCGTATCAAATTCTAAGCCTTTGCTTTTGTGCGCCGTCATCATCTGCACGCCTGTGCGCGTTAGATGTGGCAAGTCATACGTCAAACGAACTTCGCGATACTCGTTGTTACCGTAATATTCCAAATCATCGAGGAATGATTCAAATCCATACCGCTTCTCTTCAGCCGCCCGCTGACGAACACGGTCAAAAAATTCTTGAGCCGCTGCAAAATCCACAATATCCATTTCACCCCGCTGATAGACAATGAGTAAGCCTGACTCTTGATACACATGTTCAAGTGTTTCGATGATGGTACGATGCGGCGCTTTTTGGTGCAGGTCTAACAGAACATCGCGCGCATGTACCAATGCGTCGCGATTACGAAAAGCTACCTCCAATGAATCCAAATTCAAGAGGATGTCATACACCGAAACAGACTGTTCCCGTCTTGCTCTGAATATCTGTGCCAAATCAGTTGGATGACAACCAAAGCAGCTACAAGCCAGAGCAGAGGCGAGCGCAGCGCTTTCTTGAGGATGATGAATTGCTCTAAGAATGGCCACAACCTGGCCGACCAGCGGGTGGCCGAGTAAGTCCAGCTTCCCCGAAAGCTGCACGGCAATGCCGCGTGCGCGTAGCACATCGTAGAGCGGCACGAGTTCGGCATTTGTTTGCACGATGACGGCAATCGATTCCGGCTGGATGCCCGCTTTGAGCCGTTCCTCGATCAAATCCGCAATCAGCCACGGCTCGCTCATATCACTGACCGAGCGCAGCAGTTTCGGTGGAATACCAGCTGGATCAGTAGCTGATTTTAGGTGCTTATCAAGTCCCGCAATATGACCGACCAAACGCTCTTCATTCTGCTCAATGAGGTTTTCCGCTGCCGTCAGGATGGTCTGCGAGCAGCGGTAGCTCACGGTCAGCGCAATAACCGGCGCTTTAGGGAAGCGCTTATGAAACGACAGAATGTTTTGTAGGTTCGCTCCTTGAAACCGATAGATCGCCTGATCGTCATCACCGACAACGAAGAAGTTCGGGGCTTGGTCGGTGGGATCCTGCGTCAGGACATCGAGCAGTTGGTACTGTGCACCGTTTGTATCTTGAAATTCATCGACTAAAAGATACTGGTACCGCTCCTGGTACGACGCGAGTAACCAATCTTCACGTCGCAGCGCTCCGATCACCTTCAAGATCATGTCATCGTAGTCGTAACGTCTAGTTTCCCGAAGCTGCTCCTGGTAACGCAGAAATAGTTCCACGAGCTCACGGAATTTCCGAGCTTGCAGGAGATTACGTTCGTGGACTTTGGTCCCTGTTTTTGATTTCTCAGACTGCTGCTTCTCAAATTGATCAGCAATGCGGCGCAGTGTTGTAGCATCTGTCACGCCCTCCTTTTTAAGCTGGCTGATGCGACCAAGAATATCGCCTGTTCTTCCGTAGGGAAACTTTTGGTTTACCAGTTCTAGCTGCGGTAAAAACTGATCAATTATTTTATTCAATAAACGATACCGCTCGACGTCCGTAATCTGATGCAAGGCCGACCAATCTTCAAAAACAGCCGGGTGACGCACAATGACGTCATTACAAAAACCGTGAATCGTTTCTATGGTGACTCCGTAGGCATCGGCACCAATAATGGACCGTAATCGCTCACGCATCGCGGTGGCCCCGCTCTTACTGAAGGTTAAACACAGAATGTTGTGCGGCTTGGCTTGTGTCCGCATAAGAATATTAGCCACGCGTAACGCCAAAACCTGGGTCTTGCCTGTCCCCGGCCCAGCCACAACCATCACCGGTCCTTCGATCGTATCAACTGCTTGTTTCTGAGCATCATTCAACGTTCCGGAAGCCTTCGCAAACACATCCTCCGACTGACGGCGAGGCATTCTGCGGACCGGCTTACGTGAGGTAGCGGCTGGCACGGAGTTATCGTACCGGATAGCGGCCATATGATTGCAACGCAATCCGTCAAAATGACAACGATACTGCGCATTTTGAACTGCTATCATCATACCTAGTTACTTTCCCCCTCTCTCCATGCATAACTGGAAAGGCCGCTGCCTCATCTGCAATACCATTTTTGCGCTCCTCATCATCGGCGCGCTCAACTGGGGGCTGACAGGCCTCGGGGAACTTATGGGGCGTAACCTCAACCTCGTAAACTTGATTTTAGGTGGTGTGCCCACGGTGGAAGCAATCGTCTACCTTCTGGTCGGTGCCGCGGCTCTCGCAAAACTGTTCTACCACTGTAAATGCGGGGGTAGCTGTTGCGACGACTGTGGCGATTGCGACGCTTGTGGCTGCGGGCACGATCATGGCCACGAGCACAGTCATGATCATGAACATCATGATCATGGGCCAGAGGCGATGTAATTGATAATTTTTGTTTCCGTTGCACGTCGCACGTCTTCAAACCCTACCGTGCAACGTTGAACGTGCAACGGTTTTAATATTTCAGCTTCGGCATTTCGTAAGCGCAGCTATCGCACTTGAAGATCGGCATACCTGCCTTCACCAGCTCGACCATAGTGCCGCGCCGACATTCCGGACAAAGTTTCCCTTGGGAGAAGGCCATGACCGGTGAGAAGCCCACCCGTTTACTCACGCCACTCTGCTCGCGGATGCTCATCGAGCGCGGATGATCGCGCATCTTTTGGAGCACCTTCGCTTCGATCTGGCGGATACGCTCGCGCGTCACGCCGAACTCTTTGCCGACTTCCTCCAGCGTATGGCCGATGCCGTCGCTAAGGCCGAAACGCATCTCAATGATCTTGCGTTCGCGCGGTGTCAGGAATTCAAGCATGGAATGCACGTTCTCCTTGCGGAGTTGACGATTGGTCGCTTCAAACGGATTGACGGCTTCTTCGTCCTCGATGAAGTCCCCGAGCTTGCTGTCTTCCTCCGAGCCGACCGGCGATTCGAGCGAAATGATGTCCTGGCTGATCTTTTGGATATGCCGGACTTTCTTGACGTCCATTTCCATTTCAACCGCCAGTTCCTCGACCGTTGGTTCACGACCTAATTCCTGAACAAGTCGGCGCTGTGTGTGGGTCAGTTTGTTGATGGTTTCGACCATGTGCACTGGAATACGAATCGTGCGCGCTTGGTCAGCAATGGCACGCGTAATGGCCTGACGGATCCACCAGGTCGCATAGGTACTAAATTTGAATCCGCGCTCGGGATCGAACTTTTCCACGGCGCGGAAGAGACCGATGTTTCCCTCTTGAATAAGATCGAGGAACGAGAGGCCGCGGCCGATGTACTTCTTAGCAATACTGACCACCAGACGCAGGTTAGCTTCCGCTAGTTGTTGCTTGGCGGACGCATCACCTTTACGAATCCGCCGCGCCAGTTCCACTTCTTTCTTGGCATCGATGAGCGGGACACGGCCAATCTCCGAGAGGTACATCCGGACGGAGTCGTTACTGATCTCCAGGAGATCAACTTCCCGTTCGCGCCGTCGCTTGCTGCGTTCTTCATCGGAAATTTCTTTGTCATCAATAGCAATACCCGCCGTCGCGATCACATCGAGGTGTTTATCGCCGTCTTCCTCGCGCAGCGCCGTGACGCGCGACTCGCCGTCTTCTTCTTCATCTTCGTCGGTATCCAAGCCCGGCCCAATCTCGGCATCGGCGTCTGTTTCCTCTTCATCGGCCGCCGCAATTGTGGTGAGATCTTCGGTCGGTTCGGGGACTTGGAGCGCCATCTTGCCTTTACGCTCCCAGATCAACGCATCACGAACATCGATCACTTGAATGCCTAAATCCACAAACAACGTGTAGACGTTGTCGAGTAATTCCACATTCTCCTCAGCGTTGGGCACAGCCGCCATAATCTCCTGATGCGTGACGTACCGCTGTTCGCGGCCCTTCTTGATCAGGTGCCGCACCGCTTCCGGATACTGTTTAAGATCCGTCTCGGTTGGCTGGGCGATGAATTTACGGGGATGCGAGGCCACAGAAAAGGCGGAGGGAATCCGTTCCAAGGCAGTATAGGCCAAAATCTGGCCTGTCCAACTCTTTTTTGGGTTTGGCCAAGTTTTCTGCGGACTTTTTTCCGAAGAATTTTTGAAATAGCTGTGTAGTACTTCACAGGGTCTGCTTCAACTGTGTCAACTGCTTGCTCTGTGTCTTGAGTTTTTCACGCTCAGCCACTTTGCCATCGCGCTCGGCTTGGCGCAGCTCTTGGCTAATGGAACGCAGTTTCTGATTGATCAATTCTTTGTTGGCCTGCATGCAATTTTTGCGTATTTCGCGGCTGGCGATATTCTCAGACCAATGGTCCGCTTCATGATGTTCCCAAAAGAGCTGCAAAATTCGCGCGCGCTGCCGCTCTTCGTCGGTCAGCTGCAGCGCATCGATGTCGATCATCCGGCCCGGTTCCCGCAGTGCCTTGAGAGCTTTATACAGTGAAGCAGAAAAACCGTGCCCGGGTTCAATCAGTTCGTCGAGCAATGGCAAAAGCATCGGGAACACCAAAAACAGACCGAGAGTCGTCTCGGTGCGCGTAAAGATTGAGGCCGCTTCAGCCGCTTCCGGGACACCCACGGGCAGCAGCACCTCCTGACGAGGCAGACGTTCTAAATCTTCTTGCAGGTTACCCGCCGTGGTCCCGAAGGTGGCCGCCGCGGTGCTCACGTAATGATCACGCTCGGTGCTGCTTTGAATTGCTTGCAGAAGCGGTAAGAGACGCGCCAGCGCGGCGCGCTTGGCCGCGATATCGGCTAAGTTCGTCGCCGAAAGTTGGCGCAGCACCATGTCGACGTATGGTTCACCACCACCGCGCAGAGCACCTTCGAGTGTTTTTGGATCTTCCAAAATTGCGTCAGCGGGATCTTTGGCGGAAAGGACAACGACACGAACCAGGAGTCCTGCGTTACTACATAACGTATACGCGCGCTCAGCGGCCGCCTGGCCGGCGCGGTCTTGGTCGAGACACAGGATGACGGTGTCACAGTTGCGCTTGAGAAGACGCACGTGCTGCTCGGTGAGCGCCGTGCCGGAAACAGCGACGACGTTGTTGACACCGACCCGATGGCAAGCCAGGACATCGAAGTATCCCTCGACCATGATGACCTGGCGCGAACTGCGGATCGCATCCTTCGCGTGGTGTAATCCATAGAGCACATCTGATTTGTGGTAGAGCGGGCTTTCGCTGCTGTTAAGGTACTTCGCATCATCGTCACCAAGGGCGCGGCCACCAAAGCCAATGAGTCGGCCATTGCCGTCGTGAATTGGAAAAATAAGACGGTTGCGGAAGCGATCGTAGATTTTGCCTTCGAGATCTTTTTGCACACCCAAGCCGGCCGTCACTATTTCCCGCCGCGAGAATCCTTCTTTCAAAAGATGTTCATACGTCGCCGAGAAGGAATCGGGCGCCAAGCCCAAACCGAATTCTTTGATTTGCTCCGGCGGAACGCCGCGGCCTTGGACGTAGGCTTGGACTTTTCCATCGGCTTGAAACAACTTTCGGTAAAAGGCCTGCGCTGCAGCCAGGCAATCACGCAAACGTTCCTTCTCGTCTTTTTTTACCGTTGATTCTGCCGCACGTTCTGGAAGCGTGACACCGGCACGCTCCGCTAAGTCATGGAGCGCCTGCCGAAAATCAACGCTCTCGATGCGTTGATAGAACGAGAAGATGTCGCCGCCGTTTTGGCAGGCAAAGCAGTAGCCGATGCCTTTATCCGGCGAGACGAGGAAACTGGGGTGCTTGTCATTGTGAAACGGACAGAGACAAACAAAATTCCGGCCTTTCTTTTGCAGCTGACAATATTGTCCGACCAGCTCTTCGATCGGTAGCCGCGCTTTGATCTCTGAAACAGCGTCCATGGGAAATCATCATAGCAAGAGTACTATCGGTCCGTCATGGATAAGGCCGCTTTCCGACAACCAATCTGTGAGCGCTACCAGCAGCTATTATGGCAACGCTGCTGCGTAATCCAACGAGAAAAACATCGCTACCCAGAGCCTGAATATGAGCTTATCCGGGCTCTTCGGAGTCAGATCATTGATCTGACTCAAACACTTTTCCCTGACATCGACATTGATAACGGCGTTGTGGACCCCCGTGTCCGATTGCATCCTCTGCTTCAGCAAATGCGTGGGCGTTTGCTCACAGTTCTCGACAAAGGCGATCGTGTCGCCCGAAAATTAATAAAACGGCACTACCAAGAAGCCTATCTCACACCACTAAGTTAACCAGCTTCCCCGGCACATAAATCGCCTTCTTCACCGGTTTACCAGCCAAGAAGCGCACGACGTTCTCGTCGGCTTTGGCCTGCGAGATGGCATCGGCCTCGGCCACATCCGCCGGCAGCGTGAGCTGCGCGCGGAGTTTGCCGTTGATCTGCACGACCACCGTGATGGTGTCAGTCACGAGCTTTGCCGCGTCATAGGTTGGCCACGGCTGATCAATAACGAAACCTTCGCCGCCGGTTCGATCCCAAAGTTCCTCCGCCAGGTGCGGCGCGAGCGGACTGAGGAGCTTGCTCAGCAGTTGAATAGTTTCAGTGGAAACAGCTGATTCCTTTTCCAATTCGTTGAGAAGTTCCATCAGTGCGCTGAGCGCGGTATTGAAGCGGAGGCGCTCAATGTCTTCTGTCACCTTCTTGATAGTGGCATGCAGTTTTGCCGTGGCAGCCAAAGACTGTTCACCTTTATTGTTCGGTTTTTTCCCCTCTGTTAAGGGCTCTGTGAGCTTCCATATTCTTTGCACAAACCGCTCAATTCCTTTGATACCGGTGTCACTCCAGTCACCACCTTCGGTGAAAGGCCCCATGAACATCAGGTACATCCGGAAGACATCGGACCCGACCTGGTTGATGAATTCATCCGGGCTGACAACGTTGCCTTTACTCTTACTCATCTTGGCTCCCCCATTGGTAATCAGTCCTTGATGAACTAATTTTTTGAACGGTTCTTCTGCTTTCACGTAGCCAAAATCATGGAGTGCCATGGTGACAAAACGCGCATAAATAAGGTGCATGCAAGCGTGCTCCGGCCCACCAATATACATATCTACGGGCATCCACTTGATCTCCACATCCTTTGGTACAAATTCCTTTTCCGATCCCTCCGCGAGATATCGAAATTGATAGAAGCTCGAACAGACAAACGTATCCATGGTGTCAACTTCCGGCGTCCAACCTTTACCGAAAATCTTCTCTGTTCGTTCTTTCAATTCCTTACTCTGCGCCAGGGGCGACGTGCCGGTGGGTTTAAACTCGACGTCCGTCGGGAGTAACCATGGCAGATGTTTTTCTGAAATCGGATGAGGTACGCCCTTCGGATCGTAAACGATCGGAATCGGCGCGCCCCAGTAGCGCTGCCGGGAGATGGACCAGTCGCGGAGGCGATACGTGACAACCGGGCGTCCTTTTCCTTTTTTTTCCAGATGCTCTGCAATTCGCGGACGAGCCTCAGCGGAAGTCAGTCCGTCAAATTCGCCCGAATCGTACAAAATACCCTCTTCGGTGAAACAGCGTTTCAAATTTCGAATCTCGCTGTCTTCGCTCCCGTCAGCGGGTCGAATATTGGTTTTCAGCGGTATACTGTATTTTTTTGCAAATTCAAAATCACGATCGTCGTGCGCATCCGCAAAAACCGCCCCAAAACCATAATGAGCCAGCACAAAATCTGCGATCCAAATTGGCATACGCGCTCCTGTCAGAGGATTTAAGGCATATGAACCCGTAAACGCACCTGTTTTCTCTTTTGCTAAATCGGTCCTTTGGAGGTCTGTTTTCTTTGCAGTCTCCATTTGGTACGCTTTGACCGATGATTTTTGTTCTTCCGTTGTGAGACTGTCTACCAAAGGATGCTCCGGTGCTAACACTATAAAAGTGCCGCTGGGAAGGGTATCAACGCGTGTCGTAAACACCGTTACCTTTTCACTTTTGCCTTCAATATCAAAGGTAACTTCGCAGCCTTCACTCCGACCGATCCAGTTTCGCTGCATCAGCTTCGTCTTCTCAGGCCAATCAAGCTTATCAAGGTTATCCAACAGACGTTGTGAATAATCAGTAATCCGCCAAAACCACTGCGTCACCGGCTTCTGGACAACGGGCGTCCCACAACGATCACACACGCCGTTCTGCGCCTGTTCATTAGCCAGAACGGTCTGGTCCTTCGGACACCAGTTCACATTTGCTTCTTTACGGTAGGCCAGGCCGTTTTTGAACATCTGGAGAAAGACCCACTGGGTCCAGCGGTAGTACTCGGGCTGACTCGTATTGAGCGTCTTACTCCAGTCGTACATAGTTCCGATCCGCTTCAGCTGCTTCGTCATCGTGGCCGTGTTTTCCGCAATGGACTTGGGGGGATGAATCCCCGTCTTAATCGCGTAGTTTTCGGCGGGCAGACCAAAGGCATCAAATCCCATTGGTGAGAAAACATCCTTGCCCTGCATGCGCATATACCGCGCGTAGCTATCCGCCGGCGCGAAGTTGTACCAGTGGCCAACATGGAGCTTGTCGCCGCTTGGATACGGGAACATGACCAAGCTGTAGTACGGATTCTTTGCTTTGCGAAAATCCGCTTCATAGGCCTTGGCATTAGCCCAGCGCTTTTGCCATTTAGCTTCGACCGATGGTGCGTCGTACCGTTCCATACCATGATTGTAGATCGCCTAAAGAAGCTAAGGAAGCTCAGGACACTAAAAGAAACTAAAGAATCCTTAGCTTCTTTTAAATCCTTAGCTTCTTTTCAATTACAATCCGGACTCATGGCCCAGGTACCCATGGTCGCCATCATCGGCCGTCCAAATACCGGAAAGTCGACTTTATATAATCGGCTGATCGGGCGACAACACGCCATCGTGACCGAAACGCCTGGCACGACCCGTGACCATGTGGCCGGGATGATTGAAGGTGAAGCGGTTGATTACCTCCTCGTGGATACAGGCGGCATGGGCGGCGGCACGGAAGATACCGATCTTGAGGGTGACATTGAAAAGCAATCACGACTCGCACTGGCCAACGCCGATTTGATTCTTTTTACCGTCAGCAGCCGTGACGACATCACCAGCAGCGATCTCGCGGTGGCTGACATTTTGCGGCGCGAAAAGCGCCGCCACGTTCCGGTTCTCATCGTGATTACCATGTGTGATAACCCGGCCGCGACGGACGAAATCCTGCCGACGTTCTATGAACTCGGCATCGGCGACCGTCTGTTGCCCGTGAGCGCTCCCCATAACCTCGGCATCGACGATCTCAAAGCTGCGATCGAGGAAGCGTTACAGGCCCTTCATTTTGGCAAAACGACGGAGCCGCCGCAGGACGCTATCACCGTGGCGCTGCTCGGCAGGCCGAATGTCGGGAAGAGCTCGATCATTAATGCGCTGATGTCAGACACGCAGCGCGCCGCCGCGCCGCGGCTAACATCGGAAACCGCCGGCACGACGCGGGATGCCGTGGACACGACGATTCAGCATGAAGGCAAAACGTACGTCTTCACGGATACAGCCGGTCTCCGGCACGGTGCCCAACCGGATAACGATATTGAAGTGTACGCCGAGTTCCGCGCGCTGCGCGCCCTCGAACGGTCCGACATCGCCGTCCTCGCGCTTGATGCAACGCAGCCCGTCAGCCGCCAAGACAAGCGCATTGCCGACCTGGTCGCTGACAGCGGCAAGGGGCTGATCCTTCTGCTCAACAAAATCGATTTGGTTCCGACAAGTGAGCGCGAGGCTGTTACCAAGGAGGCCCGCGCCGCGCTCGCCTTCTGCCGGTTCGCGCCGATCCTGGCCGGCAGCGCGACAACCCGGCAAGGGCTCCTGAAACTCTTTCCACTGCTCGAAACGGTGGCGCAAAACCGCACCCGGCGGATCGTGACCCAGGATCTGCACCGCTGGTTTTTAGACGTGGCCCAAGGCCAACCGCTGGGCCAACTGGCACAAAGCAAACACATTACCCAGGCGGAAGAGTTGCCGCCGACGTTTGTGGTCTTCGTGCGCGATCCCAAGCGCGTCCCAGTCAGCCAATTACGCTACTTAGAGAGGCGTCTGCGCGAAACGTTTGCGTTCGAGGGCACGCCGGTACGTTGGATAACAAAACGAGGATAATGTGTCACTTGTCGCTAGTCTCTAGTCACAAGCGACCAGCGACCAATGACGTGACATTTAGCCTGCCGCACCCTGAAACTTGCACCACCAATCGCCCCGACCACACGTCCGCTTATCGACCACTCGGCCGTCTTCGCGGATGGGCAGCGGATACAGCTCATGTACGCGTTCAAGTTCGTCGAGTAGGGCCGACGGATCGTCGTGAAACACCATGTTCGGCGGAATGGTGCGCAGGCAAAGTGTCTCGATGATATGTTGGACGTGATCACTGATACCGCCCGATTTTGTCAGCACACCGATCGTCCGACCTTCATCGAACGCAATGGTCAATTCATTCAGCGTTCCGACGCCGCCGGCGATTGTGACGATGGCATCCGAAGAACGGATGTTGACGATGTCACGCTCCATGAACCCTTGCCCGGTGTAAAACACGATGTCATGCCCAAGCGGCGATTCATACCCTTCGACGTGTTCTCGTTCCGAAAACGCCGGTGAAATGCCGATAGTCAAAGCACCGGCTGCTTTCGCCGCGAGCATCGCTTCATGCGGCAAGCCGGGGCAGGCGCCATTGAGGAAGATCCATTTTCGACGGCCGATTTCTTTGCCTAATGCGCGGGCCTTTTCAATCGCCACCGGATCTTCGATTTGCGGGCCGGACGCGGAGCCCATGACACCGATTTTAAAGCGGCGGTCATTCGGTAATGGTGCAGTGGGTGTCATGTGTCTTTATGCTTATTATAGCCTAAAAAACGGATTTTGACAAATAGGCGTGGCATTCGTAAAATTGATTCCTTGCCACCCGAAAGCACAAAACCGTCGGCGGATGCATTGCTCTTGCGGCTTGAACAATTAAAGCACCTAGGCGCTAAGGAGAAAGAGATTATGAAGGTCCGGAGCGATCTTTGTATTTTTAAACTTACCGATGAACAAACGCAAAAACTCAGACGTATTCTGGACATCCCCGTGATTGAAATTGAGCGCTTAGATCAGATGCCGTCGCCGATTATTGAATCAGACAGCGGAAACCTCCCCCAGATCACGACAGCAGAAGCCGTCCCCTTCACCGCTGATGCAATACCAATCTTTTGGAAACTGGTACGCGGCAAATTAGAAAAACACGACGGCATCCGTTTAAAAAAGAAAGAACGACAATATTTAGAAGCTATTTTGCGGCGGATCATGGAATGCTCTGGAACAGAGGCAGCCCTCTTACAACTGAAGGCCGTAACGCGGGGATTAAAGCGAAGACGTATTCGCTCGAAAGCCGGGCGCTGGTTTGCGTACCACGTTGTCGACGGTGTCATTGCGGACTGGGAAACATTCAATAGAATCTTTGAGGGTAAAAAATTACATGGTTGGGTCTCAGAACTTCGGCCTCAAGCCCACCAAAAAACAGACGATGAGAAGGGCGCTGACCAAGAGGATGAACCGTCAGACGAGGCCCTCGCAGAGATAGATACCGAAGTTGATGAAATCCTCGCCGAAGGCGAACAAATTATTAAAGATACTTCATCCGATTAAGATTGTGTTGTTCGTTCGTTTCGGCATAGCGGATTTTGCCGTCTGCACCGTGAAGGTAATACCAATACGATGACGCCTCTGGATTTACTGTTGCTTGAATGCTTTTGAGACCAGGATTCGCAATGGGTCCCGGGGGCAAGCCACGGAATTTTCGCGTGTTATACGGATCATCCGTATTCAAATCTGCCGTCGTGATCGCATCTGTTGGTTTATCAAGAATATAACGAACGGTCGCGTCCACACCGAGTCCGCGCCCGTCGTCGAAGCGCTTCCAGAGAATACCCGCAATCAGCGCTCGCTCGTCATCAGAACCAGCTTCTGCTTCCACCAATGAAGCCATTGTGACGATCTCATGGAGCGTGCGACCCGATTTCCGAATGTCATCGGCTCCGTTACTCACTACCCGCTCCTCAAACGTAGCGAGAAGCCGGTTTAAAAACGCTTGGGAGGTAAACTCAGCTGGAGCAACGAAGTAGGTATCGGGAAACAAATAGCCTTCGACTCGACCACCGCGGGAAGCCAAGCCGCCAATGTTTGGCAGGAAATCGAATTCCGTAAGATCACACTCCTGCGCGCAGCGCAGGAATTCGCCGGTGCCGCTCAGGCCACGGCGAACGAGCAGCGCATCAATGTCTATGACCGTAAAACCCTCCGGAATCGTAAGAGATACTTCCTGGGATTCTCCGCTGTGAAGTGTATCGACGATTTCCGCCACGCTCATGGCCGGCCACAACACAAACTGGCCGGCCTGGAGTGAGCGATCCAACCCGCGCCGCTTGACGTAGAAACGAAACGCCCGCGGCGAGCGGATCAGACCTTTCGCTTCCAATTCTTCCGATACTGTTGTCAGCGATGCGCCGGCCTCGACGGCAAACGGAATGCGGCTGAGGTCAGCGGTATCCGCCGGACGCAACGCGCCGCGGTACCAGACATTCAGTGTAAGGAGGACCGCCCCGCCGGCGAGGAGGAGATAGATGAGGCGCTTCATTATTCGCTGAGACCGCGAAGTCCGGCATCGGTCGGCATGCCCATATCACCCATGATGCCTTGCATCTTTTCGGTTGAGACAACTTGGGCTTTTTTCAGAGCCCGATTCAGAGCGTCTGTTGCGAGCGCCGCAATGCGCTCACGTGGCACTTCCGGCGCAATAGAGATAGAAACAACAGTTTGCTCCGCCGAAACCACAACGGTCACGCCTTCCGCTTCTGCTTCTACGTGGATATTTTTGAGCTCTTTTTTGAGCTTCTTGGCCTGCCGTTGAAGCCGAAACATGTCGCGGGCCTGAGAGAGTGAAACCATAGCGTAAGAGTACTAGAATACTTGAATATTGGAATACTAGAATTCGATTATTCTAATACTCAGGTATTCAAATATCCTATCCGACGATTCCAATGCGGTCTTCGATTTCTTGATCGACGAATAATTTCTTACGGCCATACTTCAGGCGGCTATATTCACGAATGAGTTGGCCGAGCTTTTCATTGCGACCGGCTTCATCCCAAA
>Ga0209542_10013394_pt1 | contig 14153 bp, 16 predicted proteins | sample RifCSPhighO2_01_FD_184028 | JGI IMG/M metagenome (GOLD analysis project Ga0209542, IMG submission 184028) | Soil microbial communities from Rifle, Colorado - Rifle CSP2_plank highO2_0.1 (SPAdes) (version 2) | ecosystem: Environmental > Terrestrial > Deep subsurface > Rock core/Sediment ...
GAGGCCAGCCCCGCCGTCCTGCTCGTTCAGAGCAGAGCCAAACAAAATACCCTTTTCCTTTTTAGAAGAATTTTTTGGTGGCGCGCGCAAATCATAAATCGTAAAGAGTATTTTGCTTGGCGGCGAGCGTTAGCGAGCGGCGGCGGGGCGGCTTCCATTGGTCAGGCATTTTTGATAAAATGAGTTCGAGCGTAATCGTATAAATACTCATCAGACAAAATAGCCGGCATGTGCCGGCTATTTTGTCTGATGAGCGGGTAACGGGAATCGGACCCGTGTCTTATCCTTGGGAAGGATACATAATGCCATTATACTATACCCGCAAATTTGAGCTTATTATATTCAGATTATAGTTCCGCCTCAAAAATCTTCCCTATTTAACCTCGACCCCATCACCATTCCAGAAAAAACCCGATACGAGCAAGGTCACGCTTGCGTTTTTTTTGGCCTCTTTAAACCAGTCATCAAAAGTAGTCTTCTCCAAAAGCAGTTTACCGTCAAGAAGCTCCCGTTCGGCGGCTGGTTTTATAAACAGATCTATAAAATCGGCCAGAGTTAGTCCGTAAAGAGTCGAGGCGGCTTTCTTCAGGTCTTCACTGCCGGACAAATCTTTAATTTTATTGTCTACAATATCGTCGAAGGAACTCCCTAGCCTACGCTTAACATCTTGATGTATAATCGTATTTTCAACAATCTCTTGGAGCACAATTCTCTTTAGCTCTACCTTTTTGTTACCCGCAGACGGGACATCCGGCGCTTGATAAACTTTCTCCAACTCATCGGAATACTGGTATATGGCCGAAAGGTTTTTCTCGTATTGCCTCTGCGTGATGATGGCGGAGTTGACTACAGCAATCGGAAAATATCCTCTGCTTATCAGAATATAGGCGCTCACGCCAAATAGAACGATGACTAAAAAAATTATCCAATAATGGCGCGATTGCATTCAGGTTTTATTTTTTGGGCACAACGATTATCATTTTTTCATCAGGCAAGCGATAGTTCAAATCGGATCTCGCCTGCTTTTCAAGATTGGCCTCATTGGAATAATATTCTATGTCTTTGCCGATTTTTTGGTTGTCTGTTTCAACAGCCTTCGCTTTAGCCTGAAGTTCCAGGTATTGTTTTTCTATATCCTTTTTTTGGATATAAAATTCATAAACTTGATATCCCATGGACGCTATAAAAATTGTGAGTAAAACCGCCAAGACAGCCTTCATCCCGTTAGAGGCAAGTCGCGGTCAAGACCGTTCCTGCCTTATTATTTTATAATGTTTTAATAATTACCGACTGAGTTCCCGTTGAGAATCAGCGGGCGACCGCGACCTCTAACGGGATCCATATGTTAATGATAAATCTAATCTCGGCCGCTATCAACGTCCCAAAAACATCAAATAATACCGCTAAATATATAAGGTCCAAAGGCTTACCTCTTGAGCAATTCCCTGAACACATCAGCCGAAAGAGTCACCCTGCCAGACTCTTTTAGCCTTTCCTTGCCTCGTTTCTGTTTCTTCCAAAGTTTCATTTTACGCGTCCTGTCTCCTCCGTAAAGATAGCCCGTCACATCCTTCTTCAAGGCCGGTATGGTTTCCCGCGCGATAACCCGGCCGTCCACGCAGGATTGTATCGCTTGGGCAAATTGTTGTTTCGGCAATAAATCCTTGAGTTTTTCCGCCATGGACCGGCCTTCGCGTTCCGCTTCGTCTTTAAAAACCAGCCGCGTTAATCCGGGAACAGCATCCCCAGCCACCAAAATTTCAAGTTTTTTGAGGTCGGCTTTTTCTTCTCCGGCCATTTCATAACTAAAAGACGCGTAACCGCGCGAAGCCGATTTCAGTTTATCGTCAAAATTGCTTATAAGTTCCGAGAGCGGCATACGTGTCGAAACCAAAAGATGGTCGCCGAAATTTTGCGTATCCACATTTGAAAACCGGAACTGCTTCTGAAGGCTCAAAATGTCTCCTAAATAATCCGGGGGCGTCAAAATTTCTATTTGAACCATCGGCTGAAAAATCTGCGTGTATTCGTGGGGCAATTCCTGCGGGGTTTTTATCACAATCTCCTTTTCCGCCGGTTCGACGGGCTCACGGCGAGCCGATTCGCTACCGGCGGTAGTTTTGCCACGCAAGGTTATTCTATAGGCAACAGACGGAAAACTGCTTACTGTCTCAATGTTGAACTCGCGCACAAGACGCTGAGTAACAATTTCATAATGCAATCTGCCCAAAAATCCGCACTTGAACCCCCTGCCTAATACCTCGCTCGCATCCGGTTCAAAAGTAAAAGACGAATCGTTGAGTTTCAGACGGTTTAACGCGCTTTTCAAATCCTCATAGTCCGCTTCCTCAGTAGGATACAAAGAAACGAAAACAACCGGCTTAGGTTCCTTATAGCCGGTAAGCGCGGCGTCGCCGATAGTATCGCCTATCTTCAACTTGTTGGGGTCTTTGAGCCCTGTGGCTATATAGCCGATTTCGCCGGCGCCAAGTTCTTTCGCGGAAGTAAGCTTGGGGGAAAAAAATCCCAGTTCTTTGATTTTAAACTTCTCGTTAGCGGTTACGAGCTTTGTTTCTTCGTAAGTTACAAATGTGCCGCTAAAAACTCTGGTGAAAGCTATGACGCCCTTATGGTCGTCGTATAACGAGTCGAACACCAGCGCGCTTTTTCCGCGCGTATCCGCGCGCAGTCCGCGCGAATCCGCGTCTTTGGGAGGAGGAATATTTGCCACAATATCGTCCAGAAGTCCGCGTACGCCATAACCGGTTTTTCCAGAAACCCGGTGAATTTTATCCGGCGTTGTGCCAATCAAAAGAGCCAGGTCTTTTACGGCAATTTCAAGGTCAGGCGGATTCAAATCAATTTTGTTAACCGCGCCAATTATTGTAAGCCCGGCTTTTTTCGCAAAATTAAAATTGGCAAGGGTTTGCGCCTGAATACCCTGTGTCGCGTCAACCAAAAGTACCGCCCCTTCCACGGCCGTCAAGGCGCGTGAAACTTCATAAGCAAAATCATTGTGACCCGGCGTATCTATCAAATTCAAAACAAATTCTTGTGCGTATGGTTTATAAACCATACGAACGGGAGTCATTTTTATGGTTATCCCCCGTTCGCGCTCCAAATCCATCTGGTCAAGATATTGTGGCTTCATGCTCCGTGCGGGAACAGTTCCGGTTATCTCCAAAAAGCGGTCCGCTAAAGTGGACTTCCCATGGTCAATATGCGCCACTATAACAAAATTTCTAATATTATTTATTGTTTCTTCTGTCATAAATATTGTTAATGCACAAATTAAAATCTCTTATTCTCTTTTCGTGCCTTAAAAACGGCCTAAGCGATTTGTAAAGCAAGACAAGGGAAGAAGATTCGCTAACCCTGATTCGCCATAATGGTTTATTATATTTTGTTCCATATATTTTTCCAAAAGCTATTTCTTTGGGAAAAGGACAAGTTATATTGTTATTCCGAAACCAATCATAGAACCATTTCAAAATACCTTTATCATAAGAATCTATTTTAAATCTGGCTCGTCCGTCATAAACACCAACATTCGCCTCCGCGTCAACATAACCAGCGGCAAATGCCCGAGAATATTCCAGGTTTTGACTAATCCAATTTTCCACATAGTCAGTCTTCGGCAATAAAAAATCAAAAGTATTATTCAAAAAACAATTAATATTTATTGATTTCAATTTTCTATTTTGCGTCGCCGAAACTCTTCCGTACTTATCAAACAATTTTTTTAATAATTTTAACTGTTCAGTGTGAGTAGTATTCGTTCTTGCGATAACCACTTCCGAATGCGGAACTGTTTTATAAACATTCAAATCTCCTAAACGAAATCCGATTAAATAAGCCTTCTCCGTCTTGATACCGGAGAAATCGTTTTTCTCGTAGCGACTTTGAATTATAGATCGAGACAACGGTTTCATGCCGTACTCTCGCATACGGTTTAAGACTGTCTTAAAGCTGCAGTCATAAACTGCGCCGATTTTATATTTTGATTTTCTTTCTCCATAATAAAGTCGAGTCAAGTCTTGTTTTGATATTTCAATTCTTTCTCTCATTATTTAATTCTATCTAAGGTTGTGCAATAATGCAAATATTCTACAAACAAAAGGCGCGATAAACGCGCCGAGTCCCTATTTTGAAAAAGTTGAATAAATATCGTCGTACACACAAAAGGCAACAACGGAATCCAGCCGGCCCTGACTTGCGACCCGATCGTAAATTTTTGCCGCAGCCTCGTTGCAGGCACGTTCACTGCTAAGATTTACACGGTAAGCGCTAGTCGCCCCTTGCGGATTGCCCCACGTTAAAAGGGTTATTACTATGAGAACCCACATCGGCCCCGCCTCCCTAATAAACGACGCTGAAATAACCTGCATCAGAATAGCATAACCAAAACCCGAAAAGCAAGCGGTTATAACTCCGCCAAAGTCAGCTCAAACACAATCCTCTTGTCCGGATTGTCGTTTTTGTAAACGTAGGTAGTGCTATCGGATTCCATCCATTTGTAACCACCAGGCGCCACAACATTAAATTCCACACCGCCCTTTACACCCGATTGCCTGTCAAAAATAAACTGGTATTTGCCGCCTTTTTTAATTTCAATCTGATATGGATTCTGGTAGGAAAATTTTATAGTCCTCGTGGTGCCAGCCTCGGTCGTAATCCAGGCACCAAAAACAGTTTTTCCGCTCTCTTCGCCGTTCTTCTCCAAAAGAACAACGTCGGGGTCGGCTTGGTATATCTTCTTATCGTATGCGTACGGCCAAACGGTCTTGACTGTGTTTCCGGAAATATCGCCGGGACTGGAATCTTTGGGCGCCAAAATTCTCACATAATCTTGATTTGGTGCCCTATACCAAGAATATTTTTCTTTGTCTCCGGTATGTTGCCTCACAATTTCAAGCTCGTTTTTTATCTGGCCCTCCAAATCGACCGTAGTTTTAAGTTGTATACTTTGGTCAATGAAAATATCGGTCTTCCCACCTGCTATATTCGCGTTAACCACTGCCAGATAATTGCCCATAAAATTTTCCGGCAATTTATAAACTTCGCCGCCTAAACCAGACTTAACGGCAAACGATTCAAGCTTCCCGCCACGGAAATAAATTTGGACGTCTTTTTTATCTGACCAAACCCCCCACTGTTTTATTAGGGCCTCTTTGCGGTTGTCGTCCAGGTTTTTGAGCTTTTCAAGAAGAAGTGGAGCCAGATCTTTCAAGATTCGTTTCGGCTCGCCCAACGCCTTGCTGTGCCCGGCCTCAACTTCTTTTTGAACTTCCTCCAAAAAATTATCCTTGTCTATGGTCAATTTATAATCCGGAAGCAGAATGGGGCCGGTTATGTTCAAAATATCCTCTATTATGGTGGTATTTAGGGCAATCGCGCCTTCAAATTTTATGTTTTTTTCGCTGTAAATTTTGGACCGGTCAAGAAACGATAAAACTTTTTCGGCGGAAGTGGGAAAATCAAAAAACCAGTTCGCGTCGCGCGCACCCCAGTTTTTGGTTATCGCTTGAAGCGGGAGCGGCGGTATAGTTTTTGCGTCCAACTGGCCGTCCGGGTCGTATATGTCACGCACATCTATATTTTGGACTTGGCCGTTTTTAATTTCCAAATCCGCATAACTGCCGATAAATCCGCCGCTCGGCCTCATTTCAGACAGATTCTGGAAAAATAGCGCCAAATGAAAACCGCCAGATTTATTAAGCAAATCCAAAGTCGCGCCCAAAAAATCCTGAGTGTCGTTCAAATCCGTTATAAGCGACAAATTGTCGCCGATGTTAATATCCGACAAGTAACCCCCCACCAAAGCCGTATTCTTAAGCTCGTGAGATAGACCAAAAAGAGACGCGCTTGCGTCCGCGATTGACTTGGAATTTTTCTTTATGCCATCCAAAAGCAGTATAAGCCTGCCGCCGTCCTTAAAAACATAGGAAATGCCGGACAGCTTCAGCTCTTCAATTTTAGCGGTTAAATCAACGGACGCTTGAAAAAGATTCTGAAGATTGTTTAATCCTTTCGGAATTTCGCCGGCTAGAGGTATGACGGCGCCAAGCATATCGCTCAATTTTAAAAGGCCATACTTGTCGGCTTTCTGCCTTACCGACGCAAGTTCGTCTTTTGCTTCCGTTAAAGAGCGGTTAGCTTCTCCAGGATGAAAATTTTTAATCGCGTCTATGGAATCGGCGATGCGACTATACATAAAACCAAACGAACCGATAGCTTGGTTTTTAAACTGAAAAACATTAAAGCTCCAGACGGTCCCAGCGCCGATGACAGTTGCGAGAAGCGCAAGTCCGATTACCAAACCCCATCGCCCGCTTCTTATTCTGTGGCTATGTCCTATTTTAAGAGTTCTGGCCGGCTGAAAAATAGCCGGACCCGCGTTGTGCGCAACCGGAATGGACGGCTGTTTCATTTCAAAGCCCTCCGGGGCCTTGACGTCCGTTAAAATACCGGAAACATTCTTTTTGGGGACGTATCGCATGCCGTTTTTATATAAATTTTTTAGCTTTGCGACAAAAATTTATCTATAAAACCGAGCACCCAGCGCATAAGATAAAAAGGATTATGTAGGTCATTCCTTGAGCTTTTTATCTAATGTGCTGGGCAAGGGTTTGGTAACCAATAACGCTACGCCCTACGGCTTGCGTTCTTGGACTAAGCCCTTTAATTATACAACACATCTAGGGTTTCTGCCGCGGCCCTTTCCCAGGTAAACTTTTGCACGTTGAGAAGGCCCAACTTTATGAGATTTTCCCTAAAATGGCCGTCACTCTGTATCTTTTTTATGCCATCGTAGATGTCATTAAGGCGCCAGGGATCCGCTAAAACAGCAGAGGAACCCAGAATCTCGGGCAAAGACGTCCGATCTGATGCCAAAACAGGCACCCCGCAGGCCTGCGCTTCCAATGGCGGAAGACCAAACCCTTCGAAGAATGACGGGTAAATGAATATTTTTGCCAGATTATATAAATAGACCCTATCCGACGGATTGATACGCTCAAGAAATCTGACGCGCTCTTTCGCGACGGATTTGGCGGCTTCTTTTTGGACATCTCCACATAGCCATCCCTTGTTGCCGGCTATTACAAGTTCCCAATCCTTAAATTCAGGCGTCTGCGCGAGTGCGTTAAAAATTTTGACAACAGATAGAACATTTTTTCTCGGCTCAAGGGTTCCCAAATACAAAATAAACGGCTTTTGAAGTCCGTGGTTGCTCTTAAACTTCAGAAGCTCGCCGTCGTTCCCGGATAGTTCTTTAAATGTCGGATCAATACCGGAATAAATTACTTTTATTTTTTCTTCCGAAATGCCTAATAGATTCGCGAGGTCGTTTTTGGTAAACTCGGAAACCGCTATAATGCGGTCAGCGCGCTCCGCCTGGCGTTTACAATCCTGAAACCAGTGCCAAAGCCGCTGCCTGCGCAGAAAGAAGTCCGGATGATGTACAAAAGATAAATCATGAAATGTGATGACGCGCGGAAGCCCCGTAGCGGTAATGTTAAAGTGAGGACTGAAAACCAAATCCGCCTTCCCGGCAAAATCTTCGATTTTGGGAAAATTCAAAAAGCGGGAAAAGACATCCAGTATTTTGTTCGGTACTTTTGTGTCTATTATTTCCGCCCGTCTCCCTCTCCATTCAGCTGGCAAAGGCGCCTTGCGCAAACCGTTATAAAACAACGCATAGTCGTTTTTTTGGTCGGAAGTTAAAAGATGTGAAACCAAAAGCCGCGTGTATTCTTCAATACCGGAAGTCCCCCCGCGAGATAACAGACGGACATCAATAATGGTTCTCATAAAACAAAAAAACTAAAAACGCGGTGCCAATCTATAATTTCTAATTCCTAATTAATCTAACGCTAGGTTGGCCACTAGCACCTAGCCGGGGCCACTAGTGGCCGGGAACTACTGGCTAGTGGCGCTTATACAGCGGTTGGATCCGTAAAAATAATTAAAACCGTTTTCGCGATTATTTTAGCGTCTAAAAACGGAGATTGGTTTTGGACGTAATAATCGTCCAACGCCAGTTCTTTTAGAAACGGCAAGCTCGACGCACCGTTTATCTGCGAGTAGCCGGTCACGCCGGCTTTGGCTAAAATCAAATGCTTGTATTCGCCGGGGTAGTGGATTACCTCTTCCGGCTCGTGCGGACGCGGCCCCACAAGAGACAGTTCTCCTTTCAAAACGTTAATTAGCTGCGGAAATTCATCAATGCGGTATTTTCTTAATATCCGGCCCACTCTTGTCACGCGTGGGTCGTTTTTCATCTTAAAAAACGGTCCATCATTCCTTTCGTTCAAGGCCGCGAGCCGCGCCCTCATCTCTCGCGCTCCCTCTACCATGGAACGGAATTTGTAAACTTTTATAGTTTTGCCGACGCTCACCCGCGGAATTTTTACAAGCACTGGTCCAGGCGTATCCAGTTTTATCGCTACGGCTATAAAAGGGAAAAATGGTGCTGAAAATATAATACCGGCTATGGCTCCAACTATATCCAGCGCTTTTTTTACTACTTGGTTATAGCCCATTTGTTATAATTAACTCGTGTCTATGAAAAGACTAACCAACACCAATCCCAATATAAGCCACGATCGCTTTTCGGAATGTGCAGTCAACAATGATAATCGCGATACAAGAATCCCCATATCCGATAACCTCACAGGGTCACGATCTGCTTCTAACGGGATAAAAGTTGCCCTGACTCACGATTATCTAAACCAGCTTGGAGGAGCGGAGCGGGTTCTTGAAACGCTCGCGGAAATCTTCCCCAAGGCTCCAATATATACTTTATTCTACGATAAAGATAAAACGCTTGGCAAGTTTGACGGCAAAATAAAAAAGACGAGCTTTCTTGATTTCCCGCTGGTACGCAATAGGCATCGTCCATTTATCCCGCTCATGCCCATTGCCGCGTCCGCGATGAAAATTAACGGCGATTACGACGTGATAATCTCCGATTCCGCCGGTTACGCAAAGGGAATGCGTGCTTCCAATTACGTGGACAAAAAACCTTTGCATATATCTTATTGTCACACACCGCTCCGCTACGCGTGGGAACCGGAATACATCAACGCCAAATTCCAAATTCCAAGTTCTAAATTCATCGGTAAAAAAGCATTCGGAGGGGTAAGCATCGCCCTCTTGGCCAGTCCGTTCATAAATACCGTGGCATGGCTCCTCCGCGTATGGGATCGCCGCGCCGGCCAAAAACCGGATATTCTACTCGCCAATTCAAACTTTATCGCCCAAAAAATAAAAAAATACTATGGGCGCGAGGCACAAGTCGTATATCCGCCGGTGGATTTGAAGATTTTTTATCCCGACAAAGACAAACAAATTGCGAAGGGCGAGAGTTACTTTTTGGCGGTCGGACGATTTATGCATTATAAAAGGTTCGACATCGTAGTTGATGCTTTCAACAAACTCGGGTTTCCGGTAAAAATTATCGGCTACGGACCCGAAGAAAAAAACTTAAAATCAATGGCGCAAAGCCCAAGAATTGAGTTTATGTCTTATCAAGGCAACGCCGAACTGAGAAAACTATATTCCGGTGCGCGTGCGCTCATATTTCCTCAGGTGGAAGACTTTGGTTTGGTCGCCGCGGAAGCGATCGCCTGCGGTACTCCTGTTATAGCCTACAACGCGGGCGGGGCTAAAGAAATCGTGGACGAAAAAAGCGGAATTCTTTTTGACAAACAAACTACTGCGGGCCTCATGGAAGCGATCCGCATATTCATGTATCGAGAAAAAAAGTTTAAGCCCAGTACGGTCGCGGTTCAAGCCCAGAAATTTTCAAAAGAAAATTTCGTAAAACAAATTAAGGATATAGTTGCCGGCTGCTTATTGCCTATCTCATAGCCATCTGATACGCTTACTCTTAGCCATTTGCCACATGCCATCGGCCAACGACGGAGGTTGTTTTGATATACGTTGACCTTGATAACACGCTCATAGACTCCGTATACCGGCTTGAACTTGATACGGACATAGCCGTAGCGTACGGGTTAACAACCAATGAGTTTTCTGCGGCAATTGATAAAGCCGTGCAGAAACATGGCATTCACGGCTTCGGTCCGGACGCGTTATTTGAAGCCTGCCGCCAAATTAAGCCGGATTTCAGTGAACTGGTTTTGAAAAACTGGTGGATGATTTTGAAACACAAGTTCTTATTTCCCGACACGATGACGTTTTTAGGATGTTTCTGCCGGAGAGAGTTGTCTCTAATCACCACCGGAAATAAAAAGTTCCAGCTGGCCAAGATTGAGGCTCATAATTTCCGGGAGTATTTATCCGAAATCATGATTCTTGGCTCGCCAAAATCTAACGGGCTTTACAGTCCGCAGGTAAATTCGTTTTTTATTGACGATTCGCCGCGCGAAATTGACGCGATGAAAGAGAAATTTCCCGATATGTGCTGTATTCAAGTCCGCGAACCGGCACCGTGGGAAAAACAGAAAATCTCACGACACGCCGACTTTCGCTGCGCCGATCTTTTGGAAGCAATCAGGCATATCAAACCAAGAGAAGTGGGTTCGCGATGAAAGCAAAACCAGCGAATCGGCGCGAAGAAAAACCGCCCATCTCCATCTGTAAGTTCAAACTTGCGGTTATTGCTACTCACGAATTTAGATTTTCTGATGCCGAAATTGAAAAAATGTTTTTGGATGTTGAAATCGGCAATGAGCGCGATATTGCTGATGTGGTCGGAATACTCGCAAAACACAGACCCAAACTGCTCGCGAAATTGATTGCTAAGTACATCCGCACCGCCTAATGGGCGGTGTTTGCTTTTAAAAATACACTAATCGTACGCGAATATAGACACCAATATACACAATACACAAATCTATCTATTCGCTTTTAGTGTTTCTGCCTATTCGTATTTATTCGCGTGCTACAGAAAAAACTCCATCGGGACGTCAAGTAAGTTTTTTACCAAAATGTCAGCCGGATATTCATGCCTCTCGCCATGCGTGGTTGTGAGGCCTATGCACCTCATGCCCGCTCTTTTGGCCGCCGTCATACCATTCAGACCGTCTTCTATAACCACGCATTCTTCGGGCAACACACGCAGACGTTCAGCCGCCAGCAAAAACACGGCTGGGTCCGGCTTGCCTTTCGCCACCTCCTCCGAACTGGCGATAACATGAAATTTGCTATTTATTTTCAGCTCATTAAGCACCAAGTCTATAAATGTTTTGCGCGAAGCGGAGGCCACTGCCAGTTTGAACCCCTTGCTATGCAACTTATCAATAAATTCCCTCGTCCCGGGAACTTCTCTTACGTTTCCCTTCGCGAAATCCGTGATCGTCCTCCATTTTTTCTCCACCATTTCCTCCAGATTGGCCGGTTCTTTTTTATAGTCGGCAAATATAGTACGGAACATTTCTTTATCGGTTGAGCCGGCAAAGCGGCTCGTAACCTCGTCAGCGCTAATTGAGATTCCATAATCATTTAATATCGCTTCTTCTGTTTTAGAGTGCAGAACTTGCGTGTCGGAAATGACTCCGTCCATATCAAATATTACCGCTTTTATTAGATTGCCCATTTCTTTTATCGTATTCCCGATAAATCTCTGTTTATAACAATGGGGTTCATCGCCTCAATTTCGTCGGTGTAAGCCATTTCCGGTATTCTGTTCAGTGTGTATAAATCTTCTTATCCAATACGTGCGCGTACGCCATTTCTATCAACGCATTCCCGCCTATGTAGTTATTAATTCCGTTTTTGGTAATATTCACGACCAACACCGCATCAGAATTTTAATTTCATTCCAATAGTTTTTTTAAAAATCTCCTTTTTGCCACTTCTCCTCAATATTTTTTTCTCCGATCATGTATAATTCAATCTCTCTAGGCACAACAATGGCGTGGCCAATTTTCTCAAGTTTTTCCTTAATTTCAACAATGCCCTTCCCAAACTGCATACTTCCGCAAATCGCAATTTTCATATGAATAATAATTCTGTGAGTTACAACATTCCAACATTCTTGAGAATGTTGGAATGTTTTTGGGAATTTAAATTGCTGTAGAGCTCAATCGTGTGGCGCGCGTTGGGTTCTATGGGAAGTTCGCGAAGAGCCGCGTTCGGAGATGCCCAGATATAATCTTGGGCTTCTTCGTTCAATCGCACGCGCCTGCTACCGACTTTTACCACCTTATCAATAAATATGTGCTGAATTCCGGAAATGTAATATCCCGAATTTTTTACCTGATCAAAAGTACAGATATGCTCTCCTACCGCCGAACGCAGTCCGGTTTCTTCTCTGATTTCCCGCACAAGAGCGTCCTCTAACCGCTCGCCTCTCCTTACTTTACCGCCTACCATAGAATAGCGCCCCCCCCATTTGTGGGTCTTTACCAGCAATATCTCCTTTTCTTTTCTTGGCTTCGCGGGTTCATATTCAATAATTCCACCGACGGCCACTACCGATCCTGGAACCATCAGATTTTCCCAGAGTTTGTGTATCGCTCTTTCATTTCTTTTGATTTGCGGCTCGGGCAATTCACCGCGCTTGATAACATAATCCACTAGATTTTCCGGTTTCCAAACAGCGTTTTTATGAATATAAGCTGGATGATCCGCCGGTTTTCCCATAAAAAAACACCGCACGTTTGAAATCTGCGCGATGCCCAGCTCATAAGAAGCGCTTTTGCCGATATACCCCTCCGGATTTACGAAATAACTGAAGCCGTCCTCGCCCAGCCGCCTCAGATTGTGCAAGTACATAAGCTCAATCATTCTCTGGTCTTTTTCGGTGTCGGAGTCCAATACCGCGAATCCCCCCTCCATAGACTTAATTTCCGATAAAGCCGGCGCCAAAATCTCAATCCCCGCGTCCGTAAAAAGTTTGTGTATCTTCTTTATTTCACCAAAGTGCTTCCTGAAACTGCCATGTAAAACACAACGGAAATTTGGTTTTTGAGCGGTTTTTGGCCCCATATCTATACTAATACGATAATTTAGACCCAATTACAACTTTGTCATTTTTCTTACGGCTTGGCGATTGAGAGCCGGGAATGATTTTTGTATAGCAAACAAAGGGCCTATTTCAAACGCATTGCGATTAAGCCATGTCTTTTTATTTTTTCTCTATAGCCGGGATAGCTATGCCAAGTCCTCCTGGCCTCTTCTGCCGTATACGTTTTGCGGTTAATCATCTCGGGTTTATATTTTTTCAAAATAGCACCGATTGATTTAAAATATTCAACCTTCAATATCTTTTTCGTCACCTTGTCCTTCCCGCAAGACAGAACCGCAATATCGCCCGCCTTAAGACCCCGATACTTTATCGTTGCCGCTCTTGTTTCTATTTTTTTGCTTCCATCTAATATCGCCCCAAATGTATCGCGGTTCGCCGCGCGAAATCTTAGAACTATCAGCTTGGGTTTGTCTTTTTTTCCCATATAATCTGGTTAAACACCTTATTCGTCCTTACCCCAATGAACATTATTCCAAACACGCTCGTGGAGATAATATAAAATCAAGGTGATGGACTTAAAAAATGAGGCTGTGTTTTTCGTAAAATTTTGTCTCTTGGTTTGGCATATATATGCACAAGAATTAACGCCATTTGATATGTCCTGACTTGGCGCCATATCTTTGCCTTACCCATTTCTTATTATCCTCAAGCACCTCCTTGCCGTGCTTATTATCGGGTGCAATAACAAGATCAACTGACCAATTTTTATTTTTATTTATGGGCGTATGTAGTAAAACCATGAAATCAACGTCGGAGGGACGGTTCTTTCTTGATGTAAAACTTCCCATCAAATGCATCTCAGAAATTGGGAGGACGCTCTCAATTTTTCTCACTATGCCTTGCACGTTCTGCCACATCTCTTTTCGGTATGCCGACCGCAATAAGTTTTTAGGAGGCTGCTTTCCCATTGGTACAAAACTATTTCTTTGTCACCATCATTTTGTGCTCCTCGCTGTTTATAAGTCCGCACTTTTGCTTTTTTAATAACCAACCGCAGGGATTTTCCTTATTTTAAGCCACTTTTTTATTTTCGTATCTGCTGAATTTGTCAAAATATTGAAAATGTCATGCGGGCTCCTTGCGCTTTAATTTCTTGTCTGTTATCTTTGAATCAGAACCGCTTAACATCAAGGGGGTTATCGTGAAAAAAACAGAC
>Ga0209542_10013400_pt1 | contig 14148 bp, 13 predicted proteins | sample RifCSPhighO2_01_FD_184028 | JGI IMG/M metagenome (GOLD analysis project Ga0209542, IMG submission 184028) | Soil microbial communities from Rifle, Colorado - Rifle CSP2_plank highO2_0.1 (SPAdes) (version 2) | ecosystem: Environmental > Terrestrial > Deep subsurface > Rock core/Sediment ...
GTAAAATAGGAGGGCACGGTGAAGGTCAAGATGCAGATCATGGTTCTGATCCTATTACAAATCATGTTTTAAGGGAAGATGTTGCCTTGGATAAAATTTTATGCAACTTTGATAAAGAGAAAGTGAAGGGAGCAATTGGGTTTGTTGTCGGAGCAGAACAATTGTTGGAAGAAACGTTAGAGATAGCAGAGTCTATGAAAGAAGAATCCTCAGGAAAGATTAATTTATTCTTAATGCCAGTTATGTTTAGTACAGAAAGCTTGGAAAGCATTGAGAAGTCCAACAAAGGCCTGTTTAAAGGTTATGGGGAAATGACTTTTTATGATCAAGATTATGCCAATACACCACCTGATTCTCCGGTAGTAATGGAAACGTATAAAGTGGCTGAAAAACACAAATCAAATATTGGAAATGTTTTACAAAAAAATCCTAATGTAAACTTTTTGCTACATGGTTTTGAAATTGAAACTGATAGTGTTGATTTAATGGATAAATATCCTAATGTTTACTTTTCAATAGATTCAGCTGTATTGTATGCTATGCAAGGATTGTTTATGGGATCAAAGGAACAATTTGTTTCTAGATTTGAACCGGAATTTGGCGTAAATATGGATAGGGCTGTTAACAAATGGAAATCTGCTGTTGAAAAGCATCCAGATAGATTTCTGTGGGGATCTGATAGGGGTCTGCCATGGCATTATGATGAGGATGTAAGTATTTTATTTGAAGAATTTGGAAGAGCATTTATCGGAAAACTTGATCCGAGTGTACAAGAAAAATTCGCGTATGAGAACGCTGAGGAATTAATAGCCACTGTAAGTTAAAGTGAAATTAACTTATGGAATTAACAGAAGTTTCAAATGGGTGGCATCTGGGCTGAGGCACCCCACATCCCGAGCAGGTTAGGGTAAATTTTTAACGGAGTATACAATTTTGGATTTGAAATTTTGGTCGACTGCCGTTAGGATTGTTGTCGAAAAATCAACGGAATCAATAAGCATAATTACCTTACAAAAATGGAATATATCGCCAACTAATCAACCATCTTCCTAACCGCCATGGTCGCATAGCTTCCTTTGGGCAAACTAAAGCTTACTTTAACTTTTTTCTTTCCTGAATTCAAATCATCTTTTTCAGAGTTATTAATTACTAAGTCTTTAACCTCCACAAAAACAGTTCTTAATTCTCCTTCAGCAGAAATCTCCGGAATGGGCTTGATAATGAAATCATTTGAGGTAAGTTTTTCTGTTTCCATTATTTTTTCTATAATCTTCTTTAATTTAGTATCTTTAAGGCTATCTAACCCAAACCCTAATAATGGGATTTTTAAATCCGGATCATTCTCATCCGTAAATACAAATTCTCCCAACGAATAATTTATTTTATTAGTGATAACATAATTTTGCTCAAAATATCTTTTAACAGTTTCATTCCATAAATAGCTTTGGTAGGCATTAACATATAATTTTAGCAGCCTGGTGGATAATTTTTTTAAAGCTCCAACGGTATCAGAGGGCTTTAGTTTCAAATAGTTCTTGCATTCCAGATTATTAATTAATAAAACGGCTGTCTTAAACTCTTTTTTGACTAATAATCGCCCGATCTCGCAATTTTTTCCAGAAAATCGCTGCTCATCAAAATAATTTTCCAGACAATTTATGTTATTAATTTTTTCCTTCTCCAGATTTCTGATAACGATCTCAAAGTAATTTCCTAAATGCGATCCTAAAGTTATTGGCTCATCGCCGCAACCAAGAAATTCTAGTTTGATATTATTAAAATTTAATTTTTCTATTCTATTTTTATTAACTTCCTTAAAAGAAATAGCCTGTTTAGTAAGGGCTTGTTTATCCTTGTTTCCAGCAAAGCCAATTTGCTTTTCTTTAAGATGCAAAGTTTTAGCTAGTTTTCGGATGATATCCGAAGTATTATAATTTTTTTTAATTAATCTATAATAAAGATACCGGCCTTGGCCTTTAAATTTTGGAGAATTAATTTCTCGGACAATAAAATCTTCCGGAAGTTGCTTTAATTTGTGCATTTATTATCAAGAAGGCGGCAATTTTATAAATGTTGAGGGGTAAATGCTTAATCTTTATTTTCCGCTCCTGTTCAGCCATTAATGATTCCAACCGGGATTGGGAATACCTGCTAACATCTAAACATTGCTTCAAACCAAAGACTAAGGCTAATGGAGCAACCAAATAAGAGAGATCTGTTTTAAGAGATCTGTTTTGATAGTTTGACTCTACTCATTCTACCACTTCACCTACAATACTCCTCAGCATATAACCAGCCACTTTAATCTTTATTTTCTGGCCTAAAGGCAACCGCCCCTTCACTCCAACCACTAACGGATAAGTGGCCATCTGCCGGCAGAAAGTGGTTTTGCCGTCATACATTTCGGTATAAACATCAGTCAAAATTGTTCCTTTAGGCAGAATCTTGGCCAGCATCGGACGATCTATCTTTTGCCTGATTTCATTGCGCCATTTCCAGTATAAATGCTTATTCTTTCGCAAATACTTATTGCCACCATGTTTTTCCAGATAAGTATTGGGCAAAACCGCAACCTGCCGGATGTTAATTCTCCGTAATAACAACCCCCGATCAATAATTTTCTGCAGCATTTCCATATTTTTAGAATTAGTATCTTTAGTTTCATTCAATAATCCAAAAATAATATTTATTCCCGGCAAAAATTTAGGCAGGCCGTTTCCTCCGCGTTCCGCGCCATGCTTATTGATTATTTCCACAGCCTTGTAAGCGATAAGTGGGGAGGTATTTAACAAATTAGCCTTAACCACCCCAGAATCAAAACTCTCTACGCCAAAAGCCGCAATATTTCCCGGAGTGCAGTATTTTACAATCGCTGCGGTAATTTCTTCTCCTCCCGGTTTAACTACAGAATTGGGATTAACATTATCAATATGCAGCAATTCCAGATCAGGACATTGTTCACGAATCTGCCTTAACATTTCCATCGGCCGGTCGGAGGCATAAAAATCCGCCTGCTTGCCCAAACGAAAAAATCTAGCTCCCAAATCATAAAATAATTTAACTTCTTCAACCACTTCTTCCATAGGCCGGTTAATAAATTTGCTCTTTATCGGTTCGGTGCAAAAACTGCATTTGCCAACATTGCAGCCTCTGCCCGTTTCAATTTCAATAACCCGGCGAGCTGGAATTTGCTTAATAATGCCCCTGCTTTCCTGAATAAATCCCTTTAATTCTACAAAGGAAAAATTGCAGTTCTTAATTTCATCAAATAGGCCTAAATCCTCCTGTTCATAAAATCTGCCGCCTTCCAGCTGCGTGCCAAAAATTGCCGGGCCGGTTAAGATTTTTTTCATCGGCAGGCCTTTAATTAAGGGGATAACCTCCCGTAAAGCGCCCGGCAGAGCCGTTAAATATTTCCCCGGCACATGAACGCCCATAATTACAACCAATACCTCCGTAGAAGACAATATTTCTCGAGCATCATTAATGGTAGTATTATAAATCAAGATCTTAGTTTTTTCTTTAACCGAAACTTCTTTTTTAATGCCGCCATATTTCTTCCATAACCGCAAATCATCAATGGTTAAATAAGCTACCTGATGCCCTTCTCTGTTCAATTTGCCAAAAAGATATCTGGGATAGGTGCCTAAATAGGGCGGCACTCCTAGTCCGGAAGCTTCATCAGTATAACAATCAAGGAGGGTATAATACATCAGCTCAACTTTAATTGCCGCCATTATAAATCTTTTCATTTCTTTTTAGTAGTAATTTTACCGCTACCTTTATAATTAAGCGCTATAACTAAGTGCTTAAAGGATACTGCTATGGTTTACCTGCTGATTGCTTTAAAAGAACCAGACCGGAATAACCGGTTATTAAAAGAATATACCAAAAGACTCAAAATTCCGAACAGAATTTTGTGTCCTTTGGTATACATCGGCCTTTCAAACTTTAGTTGCGGAAAAACCTATAACCTACTTTTGTCCGCAACTAAATCATCAAAAAGAGCATAATGTATATAAATCCAGATTCATTTTGTTAAACCATGGATTTTAAGAAAGAAATTATCTTATTATTAGCTAAATCAACTAAATTGCCTGTACCGGAAATCGAGCCATTAATCTCTGCGCCTCCAGATTCCAAGTTAGGCGATTATGCCTTTTCCTGCTTCAAATTGGGCGGCAATCCTAAAGAGGCGGCGTTAAGGCTGAAAGAAAAAATTAAGCTTCCTAAATTTCTAGCTAAATTGGAAGTAGTTGGCCCTTATCTTAATTTTTTTGTGGATAAAACAACCTTAGCTGAAACGGTTTTAACTGAAATAAAACAACAGAAAGCCAATTATGGCAAAAATGGTAAAAATAATGCAGGTAAAAAAATTGTTCTGGAATACTGCGGGCCGAATACCAATAAACCGCTGCATTTAGGGCATATGCGCAACATGGCTTTGGGCAGCGCGATGGTTAACTTGTTGGATTTTCAGGGAAATAAAGTTTCTCCAGTTAATATTGTTAACGACCGGGGGATCCATATCTGCCAGTCCATGGTGGCTTATCAGAAATGGGGAAAGGATAAGCAGCCGGATAAGAAAGGAGATCATTTTGTGGGCGATTATTATGTCTTATTTGCGCAGAAAAATAAAAAACAGCCGGAATTAATGAAAGAAGCTCAAGAATTATTATATCAATGGGAGATGAAGAACTCCAAAGTTTTAAAATTATGGAAAAAAATGAATTTTTGGGTGTTAAACGGGTTTAAAGAGACCTATCAGCGTTTTGGCATCGCTTTTGATCGGGAATATTATGAATCAGAATTATATGAGTCAGGCAAGAAAGTAGTCTTTGCTGGATTGAAAAAAAGAGTTTTTATCAAAGATGATGACAAAAATATTGTTGCTCCTCTAGAAAGTTATGGGCTGCCAAATAAAGTTGTCCTTCGCTGCGACGGAACCAGTGTTTATATAACTCAAGACCTCTATCTGGCTGAACAGCGCTATAAGGATTATAAGTATGATCAATCCCTTTATGTCGTTGCTTCAGAACAAAATCTGCATTTTAGGCAGTTATTTAAAATTATTGAATTGCTGCAGAAGCCATTTGCTGGAAAATTATATCATCTAGGTTATGGATTAGTTCATTTGCCTTCCGGAAGAATGAAATCCCGTGAAGGCACGGTGATTGATGCTGATGATCTCATGGATGAAATCTCTTCTTTAGCCCTAAAAGAAGTTAATGAGCGCTATCCTAATTTGTCTCAGAAAGAGAGAGAAGATCGAGCTGAAAAAATCGGGTTAGCAGCCATAAAATTCTATATGCTTAAAACCGATCCAGTTAGAGATATAGTCTTTAATCCGGAAGAATCCTTAAAATTTGAAGGCGAAACCGGCCCGTATCTGCAGTATACGTATGCCCGCGCCAGCTCGGTATTAAGAAAAGCTGGAAAAGTTTTAGGAAAATTGAATTATTCTAAATTGGATTATTCTAAATTAGCTGAAATTAACGAGCATAATTTAATATTATTGCTTTCCAAATTTCCAGAACAGATTAGGGATGCCGCCCAACAATACAAACCCCACCTGTTATGCCGATATTTGCTGGATTTGGCGCAGCAGTTTAATGAATTTTATCATGCTCGGAAGATTATTTCAGATGATGAAAAATTAATGAAAACCAGATTGGAATTAGCCAGCGCAGTAAGGCAGGTATTAAGTCTGGGCTTGGGATTATTGGGAATTAAAGTGTTGGAAGAGATGTGATAATTTTTTATGAAATTAACTAAGATAAACGTATGAAAAAATTATTGCGTCAGCCTGGCCTGAAGATAAAAATCGCCTACGATGGAATGTATAGATAATTCTGATGATTAGAGTATATTTTAGTAGGAGTTATCTGATGATAGATAATTAAAATAATGTATCCAAATCAAGAGAATTATCTATATTATTAAATTCGAACTAAATGAAAGGAGCAGAAATCGCTGTTTCTTTAAATGAAAGGAGCAGAAATCGCTGTTTCTTTAATTGTTTATCTAAATCCAAGGTCTGCAGTTGAATCTGCATCTGCCGGAATCAGAAGTTTATCCTGAAGAATTTCTACTACGGCTGGTTTATGAAAGGTTTTTTCAGGAGAATGTATCTTAGACAACTAGCGGGTTATTAAACCAGCAGGCTATTAAATCAACCAAAAATAATCTAAACTCTTTTAAGATTTCTAATTTTCAGGCATAGTCTTTAATATTATTCTGGTAAACCACTAACAATTTTCTGATGATATTTTCTTTAGAATAATTATCTCGGAGAATCTTAAGTTTAAAGCCAATTTTTTCTCGGGGGTTAAGAATTTCTTTTATTTTTTGATTTAACTGCAATATGTTGCCAGGTTCAAATAAAAATGGATTAGATTGGACTGTTTCTGAAATAGCTCCAATCTTAGATGCTAAAATAGGAATTTCTTTACTTAAAGCTTCAATCGGAATTCTCCCGAATGGTTCGGGCCATAATGAAGGATAAACTACCAAATCGTATCGCAGATACAATTCTTTAAGTTTTTCTGGAGGGACTGGATTATTAATTGCCGCATTAAGATTATTTTTAATAATATATTGATTAAGTTCGTTTTTTAAGGGGCCTTCTCCATATAAGTCGCAGCGGTAGGGCAATCCTTTTAGGGCTTGCAATAAAATTTGCGGCCCTTTAAAATTAGTTAAAGAACCTAAATACAATATCTTGGGTGGATTGTTTTTAATTTTATTTTTTTTAGTTGTTTTCTCGCTAAAATCAAAGGCATTGAAGATTGTCACGCTTTCTAATCCCTGCTTTTCCAGAAGATCTTTAACATAATTACTGATTGCAATTAACCTGCAATATTTTAGGGCTGTATTAAGTTTCCGATAGTAATTATAAAGATAATTACAAAATAATGGATTGTATTTTAAATACCATTTATGTTTCATTTTACCAATCTCTGAAGATTTTCTTTGACATTTTCTAAATTTATTAAATGAGCAAACAAAAGGGCATTCCGCTTTTCCGTTATACATTCTATCGCCTTTAGGACAGAGCGCCGGATAACTTTCAATGGTGGCAAATAAGGGTATTTTTAATGGGGCAAGATCTTTAGCAGCTATTACGCTTGCGCCGATAAAATGAATTAAATCAAACTTTTTGGTTCTGCAAATTTTTTTAACCTCTTTAACAATTGATTTAGGAAAGAATAGAGATCTCTTCCAATTTTGAATAATTAAATGAGGATTTCTACCAGTAGTTAAATTTCTGTATATTCGAACTCCCATTATTATTTCTGATTTCTTAAGGCCAGGCTGGTAAGAAGTTAAAACTACTACTTCTTTGCCTAGTTTAGCTAAAGTTTCCGCGACCAGGGCTAGATTAATCTCGCCGCCGCCCATTATTGCTGGTTTATAATATTCTGAAATAAAGAGAATAGCCATAGTTTACCTCAAGTATAGTTGTTTATCAAGTATGCGGTGTTGCATAATTCATTTTTAATCAAAAGTTGCTAGATCTGTTTAATCATGAATAATTATATTTAATCATTGACTATTTTAGATTATATTTAATCATTGACTATTTTAGATTATATTTAATCATTGACTATTTTAGATTATATTTAATCATTGACTATTTTAGATTATATTTAATCATTGACTATTTTAGATTTTATTTATGCAACACCGCATATTAAGTATAGTTGTTTATAATGGTTCTGTGCAATTTTAATTCACTACATTTAAAAACGGTTTGACCGAAGCAAAGGCATGAAAAATTATTTAGAAAGCTTGTATTTAGGGTAAGTATTGTTTTTGTTATGACTATTTTGGCTTCAGCCACAGCATATCTTCCCAGAATCGTTATGGTTCGGAAACTAACTGCCGAAGAAGATGGGCTGTTTACAACTGTATTTACATTTTTTCCATAGTTGAACTTACTTTCCACCCTACAGGGTAAACCTAGAGTAGCGGTTATTTTACTTAAGACTTTCTACTAAGCATATGTGCATAGCTCATTTTTGGCTCGTCGACAAAATGGCCGCAATTTTCACTGATTGTAAACGGACATTTATAAACCTTCGACGACAGACTAGCTATGCACGTACTACTAAGCCGTTAAAATGCCGGAGTTACTTTCTATAAAAGACCCTATTTTTTCTAAAAATATAGTAAAACATTCCAGACAGAGAAAAAAATAAAATTATAAAAGTAAATATAGAAAAAGATAACGATCTTTCCATTAAAAAGATTAATGCCGAAAATAAAATAGATAATAATATGCTCTATCCTAGAGAATAAAGAATTTGTTTAGCCCTACTTTTAACAACTTCCATTAAACCACCTTAAACCCTTTAGCGGTTAAAATCTTGGTTACCGAAGCATCAATATCTGTTATAGAAATCTCGCCGGATTGCGCAGCCGTTTTAACAATTTTAATCATGCGGTGAATTTCATTGGGATCAGAATCAAAATTTAAAATTAAATCGTTGCCGGCTTTAAAAACAGCCACATACATTTCTTCCAGGGAACGGTAAAAATTTTTTAACCCCAGCATGTGGATTTCGTCTGAAATAATCAGGCCGCCGTACTGCTGCTTTAATTCACCTAAAACTTTCCGGGAAACTACGGAAGGAACCTGTTCAGAGTCGATAACGCCTTCGGTGATGATATGGCTGACCATCACGGCTTTTACCGCGCCTTGTTTTATAGCAAAATTATAGGGAGCTAGATCGCGCTCGTCAATGCGGGCATTAACAATAAACTTGTGGGGATCTCTAACGACGAGAGTCTTGCCGGGATAATGTTTCATAGTAGCTAAAATGCCGTAACCCTGCAATCCATTAACGTAAGCCTGCGCTAGTTCAGAAATCTGCCGCTCATTGCCTGGAAAACTGCGGCATTTCCAAATCTCGTCTTCTAAATCCACCACCGGGGCAAAATTTAAATTTACACCAACTTCTTTCAGGAATTTCCCTTCTTCCACTCCTTTCAGGTAAGCTCGATTGGTATTATCAATCTCCGCCGCTGGAGTAAAATTTCTAAAATTCAAAAAAGGATTTACACAGCCTTCCAAATCCACAGTTACAAAGAACGGGACATGCAGACCTTCCTGAAATTGGCTAATTTGGTCTTTAAATACTTCTTGGCTTTCCCGAGCAAACAAATGCACGCCCCCAACCTGCAGATCTTTCCAAGCCTGCAGATTGTTAATATTCCCCTGCACAATGAGCATCTGAGCTATTTTTTGTTCTAAGGTTAAAGAGTCCAAACTTATCGCTCCCTGAGTGATCCTAACTTCCGGCTGAGCCAGTATAAACAAGCCTTTTACATGCGCTATATTCAACAGACCAAGAATAATAACTGTAATTAATAAAATAATAAACGTATTCTTAGCTGCTAAGGTTCTTTCCTTAATGAGGGGAGTTTTATTTTTGACCATAAATAAACCTTGGTTAATATCTTGGTTAATATCTTGGTTAATAATAAGGCTGTTTTACACAATACCTTCTGGCTGGATGATCCAACATTATCTTTACGCCAGCCGCTCCTGTTTGACAGGTCCATTCTGTGGCTCCTGCGGCTGAAAACTGATGGTCCCGCCTGCAGACGAGCTGTTTAGCCGCTTCCATGCAGCAGCGGTCTAAATCGTTGGTTGCCGTAAACTGGCCCTGATAATTAATTACACAAAGTCCGGCTCTGGGAACAGCTGCTCGCCCAAGCGGAGTAATCTGCGCTCCAAATAAATTTAAAATCAGCAGGAAAGCTATAAATACCAGAGAAAGATTAAGAATGATTAAGATTCTTTGGGGCATCATCTGAATCAAAATAAATGAAAAATTATATATAAACCTATGCCTTATTGCTAAAAATGGATATTAAAATTTATATCGCGCCGGAAAATAGCTGGTGCCAGCAGCTTCGCGTCTGGCTTAAAAAAAAGCGCTATTCCTTTGAAGTTCTGGATCTGGATGAAAGCGAAATGGCCAGAGATGAATTATTAAATAAATCCAATCAAATGGCTATCCCATTGACTGACATTGATGGAGAGATTATCATCGGTTTTCTGCCAGATAAAATTGAAGCCGCTGTAGCCAGAGCTAAACAACGATCTTAAATAAAAAGAATTTGGAATAATTCATTTTTTATTGACAAATTTCTCTAAAGAAAATAAGAATTCATCTACAATGATTAATCCAAGAGATTTCTGTGTTTATTTGATTTGAAGAGAATTTTGAATAATTAATTTTTTACCGGCAGAGTTCTCTAAAGTTAACCTTAAGAACCAGGAGCGCAGACAGAAACAGTCTTGCAAGTGAATCCAGCTTCTTTAACGCAAGATCTGGCGCAGCCATCGCCGTCGGCTTGATTGCCGTCATCGCACTGCTCGCCATAATCAACAATTCCATTCCCACAATTTCTTTCCAAAGCTATGCAGGCTCCATCGGCGCAGCCATAAGGGCATTGAAAACTTTGGGTCATCGTAACTTTAACGCTGCTCTTGCAGTAAGCCTGCTGCAACCGGATACCATCGCGGCTGCAGGTATCTTCCAATTTTTTAGAGCGATATTCCGCATACCCTTTAATGTAAAAATCTTCTTCGGAATCGCTGTCAAAACAAGATCCCACGACAGCATTGCCCGTAAGCAAATGATTATCAATCGAAATGATCCAGACGATTACCGCGATAGCTGCCAAACTAGCCGCAACGATGCTGGCCGAAGACCTCTGTTTTGTGTTCTTAACGGCAGACACCATCTTTGCAGCCATTAGGGCATTTGAAACTTTTTGTCACACGCTTAGAATTTGTCGAAGCGCAATACCATTGTTTCAATGTTTTCTCATCCTGACAGAAGTCATAATACTCCTTGCTTCCAAAATGGACTGTTCCAAATTTAGAGTAAACATTTTTATCATCATCATCCACGCAAAACGGGCTGAAACTGTCAGCTGGGCCGCTAATTGCCGTCACCGCTCCCTCTAATCTCGCGGGGTTATTTGTCAGCAGAACTACTACCGCTACTACAGCTACCACCCCAACAAGAATGTAGGATAAGTTAGATGATTGTCTTTGTGTCATTTTTATCGCCTACAAGCAGAACCCATTCGAACATCCGCCTGGGCATTCATATTCCACCCAGCCTACGCTGTTGCTGGACTCGCAATGAGCTTGAACTAATCTATTGCCGCGGCAGTAGTCATAATTTTTGTATGTACCCATGTGCACTGTACCTTTAACATCGTATTCATTTCTTGGATCATTATCTAAACAGGACGGCTGCAATTCCTTCACTTGCTCCCTGTAGGCATCAGCTACATTGGCTCCTTCTAAACTGCTGGAGTTATTCAACACCAAAACGGCAATGGCTACAATAGCCACCACGCTTACTAAAACCAAATAAGGAAAAAATTGTCTGGAAACCATTTATTACACCTCATTATATTACATTTAATACTTACCGACAGACTCCGTTTGAACAGCCATTGGGACATTTATATCCCCGCGTTTGTCCTATCGTATCGCCGGTTTTACAATAATGCTGAAAGAGCACTTTCTTGCCTTCTCTGGAATCATAATTAACATCATTGCCGCAAAAGTCCGGATATTCATAAACTCCTGATTTTACTACTCCAAACAATTCATATTTATTATCCCTATCGGTATCTAAACAGCCGTCTTGAAAAGTATTAACTTTCACCTTTTTAAGTACTGGAGCTCCCTGAATGCTTCCCGATCCATTCATTAATAAAACTACGACGGCCACTAAAGCCACTACGCCAACCATAACTAAGTATGGCACTTGCGAACTATTGCTTGACATATTAATACACCTCTGTTTTAATGCTTATCCATTTTTTTATGTTCATTCTTTATTATACACATACACCCTCGCGACAGCCATTGGGGCAATGGTACTTAAATGTTGTTCCTACCCGCTGGCTGGAAGCGCAATATACTTGATATAAATATTTGTCATTGCGGCTGCATCGGTCATGATAGACAAAATTTTGATAATGCACCGAACCTTTGACCTCAAATTTCAGTTCAGGATCAGTATTAAAACAGTAAGCCCTATAACTATCGGCCTTCTCTTTATCATAAATAACCGCTCCTACGGTTGTTGATTCATTAAAGAACAAGACGGTTAAGCCAAACAGGGCTATTACTACTAACACTCCCAAAGCTACAATTGGCGGCCTCCGTTCCAGTTTCTGTTTTAAGGCTCTAGCCATTATAAACATACACCCTCGCGACAGCCATTGGGGCAAGGATAATCAGCTATGCCAATTTTTCCGCCGGTTCTGCAATAACGCTGAATTAACGTACTGCCACGGCAATAATCCAAATATTGCGTTGATCTCAGTTGTACCATTCCAAATTGATTATATATTTCATCTGGATCATCATCTACGCACTGCGGCTCAAAAGTTTCAACATGCCTGATTTGGTCAACAACAGCTCCCTGTAAAGGAGTCTTATTGCCAACAGCCAACAGGACTATAGCCATGATAGCCACGAGAGAAATAATTATTAATTGATTTTTGTTTTCTTTAATCATCTGAATACCTCTTTACTCTTAGAAGCAAATCAAAATATTTAAATGTTTCCAACGAGCGGCGTTATTGAAAAGTTCCTCGCCTTAGGCTCGATAGCCATCGGCTCGGCTGCGTTAAATTACGACAAAGGCAAAAATTCCTCTTGCAATCCCCTTTTTGCTAGATTATTTATACCAAAAGACTCAAAATTCCGAACAGAATTTTGTGCCTTTTGTATATACCAAAGGGCTTAAATTTTTACGAAAATTTATGTCCTTTGGTATAAATCGAGGAGCCTCGCATATTGATGGCTATTTCGAATTTTTCAATAACGCCCAACGAGCGGCACAATTCGATTTTTCAGTGATGTACAAAATCACTCACTTTTTGAATTGTGCCCAACGAGCTTACGAACATCCCGATTTTCAAACAAAACTTGATGCAAGCCGGTAATCATCGGCAATTCTAATTTAAACCGTTCTTTCAGGATCATTGCCGATTTGATAGTATTAACACCTTCCGCCACCATACTCATTTCAGCCAGTATTTCCGCCAGCTTTCTCCCTTTGCCCAGCTGCTCCCCAACATACCGGTTTCGGGAATGCCTGCTCATACAGGTTACAATTATGTCGCCAATTCCCGCCAGGCCATGAAAGGTTTCTTCTTTTCCGCCCCAGGCTAGGCCAATATGCCGGATTTCTTCCATGCCTTTAACTATAAAATAAGCTTTAGCATTGTCGCCTAATTTCAAGCCATCTAAAATGCCGATAAAGATCGCCAGGATATTTTTTAAAGCCGCGGCCACTTGAACGCCAACCAAATCATCGCTTAAATCCATTTTTAAATCTGAACTTTCCAATTCAGCTTTTATTCTCTCTTTTCCTTCTCCGCCGGCTAAAACTATTCCGCTAAACAAGCTTTTGCCAACTTCTTCAGCATGCGTTGGCCCATATAAACAAAATAATTGGTTAGGAATGATTTCACTAATGGCTTCAGTAAGCAGCCTGGTTTCTTGGGCAAAACCTTTAGAGCAAATAATTATTGGCTGACGATTAAGATAAGATTTAGCTTGCTGGACCGTTTTTTCCGCATGTTCTGAAGGCACGACTAATAGCACCAGATCACTGGGAAAAACTTCTTTCATTCTTGATGAAATAAAAATATTTTCCGGCAGTTTGACTTCCGGCAGCAATTTGCACACTCTTTGCTCCTGCATTTCTTCAGCCTGCTGTTCTACAAATTCCCACACCTTAACCAGATGATTCTTTTTGGCTAAATGAACTGCTAAAGCCGTGCCCCAGCTGCCTCCGCCGAGAATGGTGATTATCATGAATTAACTGAGAAGGGCATAATTTAAATTAGTTATGAATTTGAAAAAAAGAAGAATATAAATTAACACAGTTTACGATCGGTCGCAATGCAAGGTAAACCAACTGGATCTGCTGGTAGATAAATGGATAGTTATAGCATCATCGGTTCCAGGAATTTGACGGATTGATTGCCTTCTATTGACTATAAAACTGTCTACTGGAACAGAAATTTCTTGAACTCCTGTACCAGATATTCTAAACACCGTATAACGTCCTCTGTCATCAAAATCCACCTTATAAG
>Ga0209542_10013403_pt1 | contig 14147 bp, 14 predicted proteins | sample RifCSPhighO2_01_FD_184028 | JGI IMG/M metagenome (GOLD analysis project Ga0209542, IMG submission 184028) | Soil microbial communities from Rifle, Colorado - Rifle CSP2_plank highO2_0.1 (SPAdes) (version 2) | ecosystem: Environmental > Terrestrial > Deep subsurface > Rock core/Sediment ...
CCGACCCCCGAAGGGCCGGCGATGAGGTATTTCGAGCCGAAGCGGCGTATCAATTCCGTGGCATGTTTTTCCGGCACATTTTCTGCGAATATGTGCCCGCCGAGCGCCCGCGGGAACACTTCAAAAAATCCAACGGTTGATTCAAACGCGCGCCGTCCCGACTGGAGATTGAGCATCCAATTGACGCGCCTTTTTATTTCAGCCGGCACCGCGTTGATATTCGGATAGCAGGGGATAAGCAATTCGCTCTGGCCAAAAAAATATTTTTCAGCTTTTCTGTTTCCGGTTATCAATCCGACTATTGAAGGAGACGACTTTCCGCACATAAAATCAAAATCCAAAATCGACTGGATAATAGCAGGATGGCTTCCCAGCGCCAGAATTTTGTTTTTGCCTTTCCTTATTTGTTCAATGTAATTCATAGTCAAAATTTCCAATTAATTTTTTTGTTCCAGTTCCAGGCACTATGCTATAGCATAGTGCCCACAATTATAAATTTTATTTCTTTCGTTTTACGAAGGCGATAGCATCGTCGACTGCTTTTGTAATAACCGTATCGGAACCGTAAACCGTGCCCAGAAGATTTTCCTTTTTCAAAAAGACTTTCATAAGCGCGAGCCCTTCCTGTTCGTTCGGCCCGCCTCTGCGCACGAATACTTTAACGCCCGCTTTGCGGAGCCGTTCTGCTGTTTCGGTAAGCGTATCAATTATTCCCATAAAGGTTTGCTTGACGTCGGTAAAATTGGCAACTCCGCCGGCGAGTATAAGCGCCTTTTTCTTGGCTTTCGATTTGAGCAGGAGTTCAATTACTTCCTTCGCGTAAAGATATGTTTCCTCGCGCGTCGGGCCCCCGCTGTATTCGCCGTAATTGCCGATTTCTTTTCCTACGCCGCAGAGCTCGGCTTCGTCCGCGATGACGATACTGCCACCGCCTCCGGAAAGCAGGAAAAATAGCGAGCCGTTGGGATTCAAAACAGTCAGCTTGAAAGACGCGGGCGATGTTTTGGCGAGTTCATCTATGTTCTTTTCGGCGCGGCTGTTTCCGGTTTTTACGATGACATCGTTTTCTGTCCAGGAGTTTTTGATAAAGAAAGCTCCGGCGCTGTCGACAAGTGCCGCGGCATCAAGCGGATAAGCTTTGCCCTTTGTGATTACAAACGGATTTATTTCGAGGAAAGCGAAGAAATTATTTTCAAAAACTTCGATAATATGTTTCAAAAAATTTTCGGGGAGTTTTGTTTTTTTTACAACCATCTCTATTCCTCCTTTTCTAAAGGAGGTGCCCGCAGGGCGGAGGATTTCTTCTCCTTTTTTTAAAATCCCCCTGCCCCCTTTAGGAAAGGGGGAATCAGAATTACCCGAGATAATATAAGTTTCCACGGCCTCGGGGTGCGATTCTATATCAATACCGCCCGCTTTGGCATGCATAAAGCGTATGCCTTCGCGCACTCGTTCAAACGAAACATATTGTTCATCTTCTTCTTTGTGGCGCAAAAGCGGCTCGACGAGAAAGCGAGAGAATCCTTTTTTCTTCAATTTGGATACGGCGCGGGGAATCGCTCGCGGTCTCTGGTCGAGAAGCACCAGCCCTTTTTTCATACGCTGTTTTACGCCTTGGTCTACTTTGACTACGTATTTTCCGGATTTAGGAAGTTTTATTTTTTCATCTGCCTTAATCGAAATGCCGCGATAGGAATCTCCGAGGAGAATTTTCTTGGCGCGATATTCGGTTAGTTTTATTCTAGGCATTTCAGGTAGTAGAAATTCGACTTTAATTTAATATATTCCTGATTTTCAACTTCCGCAATAACTATACCAGCAGTGATTTTTTGGTGTTATGAACCTTCATAACGGTCGAATTTTTCCGTCATAGGCGGATCTGCCCTTGGCACGACACTATCCGGCATTTTTTATTTTGATATTTTATTTGTTGACTTTTTGTCAACAGACACAATTATAAAATACGAATTATTTTTTTGTTTATTTGATCATTGCGAGCCATCCGGCGGGACGGTCTGAAGCTTCTTTGGATATTGTGAATCCGAGCGAAGAGGCGAGTGCCATACTCGCTTTGTTTTTTTCACTGAAGCCGACCCAATAATGGGCGTCGGGATAGCTCGCCGAATAAATTTTCATCGCGAATTTCACAAAATCTTTCATCAGTCCTTTTCCGCGGAACGGATTGTATGAGCGATATACCAATGTGTGCCACTGGCCTACTTTCTGTTCATTTTCTTTTTCCAATTCTTCTTTCGGTAAATAGCGTAGAGATTTGCGGCCGAGTGGTTTTGGTCCGAGCCAAACGATGGCCGCCAGCGCGCCGGTTTTTTTGTTAATCAATCCGAATATCGTTCGGTTTTTGGCATACCATTCATCATATGAACCTTCGCCGAAACGCTTGCTGTCGGAAGTGTTTTTTCGGAGTTCTGTGTCATTTTTGTCGAGCGCGTGTTTTTTTATTTCTTCTGTGAAGTTTTTTCCAAGTCCGGCGACTATCTCAAATTTCTCGCCGTCGTCGCTTCGGGCGCTCGCCAGTACAACAGAGGTGTATATAGGCAAAGGCAAAGAAAGCTTGTCTACCCCCTGGTTTTCGATGATTTCCAACATACGACTTAGTGTAATTCGTTTTCTGGCTAATTTCAAAAATTTCAATTTTTATAATATATGTCTCTATGGCCTCATTCGTGCGAATGAGGGAATAGACAAAAGCATAATATGAAGTATAAAAAGAAAAACCACCTGGAGCGAACCAAGTGGGACTTCGATTTTGCACCGTAGAGATTGAAGTCAATATCTCTCGGCGGCCTAAAAGGCTGAGGAGTGTGTGTATGCGGCGGAATGTTTAAGCGCTGTGAACACGAAGTCCTTTTTTCCAGAAACCGGCTAAGACTGGCTCGCGTGCGTCTATGTACAGTCTTTTTCCTACAGTCCACCAATGTAAGGCCAACTTTTCGCGCTTGTACTTCACGAAGTGGAGATTTGCCATGCGTCTGCCAAAGTTGCCTGGGCCCTTTTTACCGAGACTTATCACTTGATGAACTCGGGCTAAAAGCGTAACAGCCGACCTGCCAAGCTCATCTTCAATACCCGTTGTAGTCGCCAGAGTAGCTGGGGGTACTGGGATTATTACCCATGAATTTATCTCGGTCGGCGGGACATGTCTTTCAATCACGGTCGCCAATTTTCGCAGATAGCCACTGGTCCCCTCTATTTTGTATTTCCCAACCATATCGCCCTTTATGGCAAGACTTGACCCAGCGAAAATGTTCATCCCGCCCAGTTTAGTGCGTGCGTGGGGGTGGAGCATGCCCTCATCTTTTCTCATTTCTTTCGACGATGGTTCCATGGTGGCGTTGTCCTTATCTAAGTGTGCATTTGCGATGCACTGGATTGTTAAGTTCCTGCTGTTAAGTTCCTGCTACGAGTACACTTAAATTAATACAATAAAACCGAGTTTAAGGCAAATAATTTTCGCCTATTAATTTTTTATTTTTGCCGACCCCATACTGCACTATCACGCGCGATAGTAGACATTATTACTCTCTCTTAATAGTTCGTGTTTTATAGCACTATGCTATAGCATAGTGCCCAGTATTTTATCAAAGCTTCCCTGATTTTTATCCGTTCTAATTTTCTGTTAAAATTAAAACAGACAAATGAAAAAAATCGTTGTCGCTTCCAAAAATCCTGTCAAAATAAACGCTACCTTGAACGGTTTCCGGAAAATGTTTCCAGAGGAAACTTTTGAAGCAGAAGGCGTGTCCGTGCCGTCGGAAGTAAGCGCCCAGCCGAAAAATGACTCGGAAATTTTTCAGGGCGCATGGAACAGGGCAAATAACGCTTCCGAGGCGATTCCCGGTGCAGATTTTTGGGTGGGCATTGAAGGAGGCATCGAAGAGAAAAACGGCGAGATGGAGGCATTCGCCTGGATAATAATCAAAGGCAAGGACGGCAAGTTCGGCAAAGGCAGGACAGGAACTTTTTTTCTGCCTACGAAAGTCGCCGAATTGATAAGAGAGGGAAAAGAACTTGGAGAGGCAGACGACATAGTTTTTCAAAGAAAAAATTCAAAACAGGAAAATGGCGCCGTTGGTATTTTAACGGGTAATGTGCTGGACAGGACTAAGTATTACGCCGAAGCAGTAATAATAGCGCTGATTCCGTTCAGGAACGAAGAACTTTATAAATAATAACAACATTCTGACATTCTGCTCGCCTCGCTGACGCTATGGCGTAGCGGGCAGAATGTCAGAATGTTGTCTGTAGTAGTTTTTTCCTGGCGAAAAGCTATTTATAAAAGCCGGTAATTGTCGTACAATGTAAATTATGTTTGGCATACTTCTTGCTGCGGCAAGCAGCGCTTTCGGCGAACTTTCCAGCTCTCTCGGCAAAAAAGAGGTAAGAGATAAAGCCGAAAGTTACTACACTTTCGGATTTCTTAGCTTGTTATTCGGGGCGGTATTCATGGCTGTTGTGGGATTTTTACGCGACAGCATGGTTTTTTCAATGGAATCGCTCCCGACTTTTATTCCGCGCGCCATTCTCGAAATATTACAAGTGCATATCACTATTTTGGCGATTGTTAAAGCGGACAGGAGCGACTTCGGTCTTATAAGAACCCTGACAATCCCGTTTCTTCTTTTGGTGGACATCGCGCTCGGGTATGTTATCACGACAAAACAGCTTTTCGGCATTACTTTCATTTTTATCGCGGTTGCCATGCTTTTATCAGTTGAGCATTTGCGCGTCAAGGGCTTGTGGCTTCTGATAGTCAGTTCGCTGAACGCGGTCGCGACAATCTCGCTCTACAAATACAACATAACGCATTTCAATTCGGTGGAGGCCGAACAGTCGCTGATTTCCCTTATTGTGATGATTTATCTCTTTTTCTGCGCGATGCTGATTTATAAGGAGGACCCATTCCGTTTCATGAGAAAACCGATTTTTATTGTTCAAATGGCCACGAGCGGATTGGCTTCAATTATCGTGTCATACGCATATCTTTTCGCGCCGGCAACGATAATCACGACAGCAACCCGCTCCTTTTCTGTTTTTTTCTCTCTGCTCTCCGGAAAGATTTACTTTAAGGACGGCGATATAGGGGCGAAAGCATTTGTTTTTTCTTTGATAATCGTCGGCTTAATATTGCTCATTTGACATGAATAACCGATCCGAAAAATCCGAATTAGATCCGAACGTCTCGAAGGAAAACAGGAAACATTTGGGGCATTCGAATGCATTTGTGGATTCGCATCGCGCTAGGCGCATTGAAAAAATCTTGGCCGAAGTACACTCTGTAAAAGCCGACGCGTTTTTGGTTTTCAACCACGAACTTTCCGGCCAGCCGGGGACAAAATATTTATCCGGTTTTTCGGGGACAGAATCGGTTTTGCTTATAGCTGAAAATGGGCGGTTCATTTTTACCGACGGGCGTTATTTTTCGCAGGCCAAAGAAGGATGTCCCGATTTTGAGCTGGTGCCGACGGGCCGTTCCTTATTCTGGGAAGAATTGGAAAAAATTTGCCGGAAGCTTGATTTGAAAAAAATCATTTTCGATTCTGTCAGGACCAACTACGGACAGGTTTCAAGGCTGAAAGAAAGGATGGGCAACGTTTCCATAATCGGCGTTGAAAATATTTTACAAAAAATCAGGGTCGTAAAAGACGAAGCCGAGCTGGAGCAAATTCAGCAAGCAGTTTCCATTTCAACAAAGTCTTTCAACGAACTCCTGTCTTTTATAAAAGAAGGCGTCACCGAAAATGAGCTTTCATGGAAACTGGAAACGCTGATGAGGGAAAACGGCGCGGAAAAAATTTCTTTCGCTTTGATTGTTGCTTCCGGCCAGAATGGAGCCAAGCCGCACGCCAGAGCAACAAATAAAAAAGTTGCGAAAGGAGAATTAATAACTTTCGACTTCGGATGTTTTTATAACGGCTACGCCTCGGATATCACGCGGACTGTCGCACTCGGCAATGTTTCGGATAAGCTAGCGGAAATTTATGAAACGGTAAAAACGGCGCAGGAGCTTGGATGTAAAGCAGTCAAGGCGGGAATCTCCGGAAGCGAAATAGACAAAATATGCCGCGACTACATATCAAGCAAAGGATATGGCGAGTATTTTTTGCACGGCACGGGGCACGGAGCCGGAATGGAGGTTCATGAATTGCCGTATGTGTCCGCCAGCAATAAAGAACCATTGCCGGAAAATTCGGTAATAACTGTAGAGCCCGGAATTTATATTGAAGGTATCGGTGGTGTTCGCATAGAAGACACGGTTGCCGTGAAAAAAGACGGCAGTATCAATATGAGCGGTGGGTTTTCCAAAGAGTTGATTGTTTTATAGCCGTTGTGGTAATTTGTCTTTAACTCGATCATCGTTGTTCGAGCGCAACTTGAGAAGGAGAATAAAATGAAGAATTTCGTTGGTGGTATCATTGTATGCCAGCAAGGCATTTTCCATATGCCAGTTTCAAACCTCATCCTGACTAAGAACGAAGGCCGAGTGACGCCGGAAGAGTTCGCCGAGTGCGCAAAGATTTTTCTTGAAGTATGCAACGATGTTTATTCGGGGAGCAACGCCAATTTCGTTATGAAAAAGAAAAACCCGTTCGGCGGAAGCATTTCTCCCCAGTCTATCGAAAACGGCGGCCTTACCGCTACGGCATTCAAGGAATTGTTCAGCGAATCTGACTTGGTGGCTATGCATATAAGGCCTGCGACCATCCATTTCGGAATTCTCCGCTCTTCGGCTACCGCCGTTTGGAGAGCCGAAAGGCCAAGAACGATTCTCATCAATGCCATTTACGATACAACCGGACCGATTCGAGAGAGGTTTGAGGAGCTTGCTCTCGAAAAACTGTTCGGCGAGTAACTACGGTGTGGACGAAATCATGCGCTATCTGCGCCATTGAAATCAGCGGCGGTAGCGAATGAAGTAGGACAAGAAAATAGCGAAATTCAGTGACAAGTAGCATGGGCATCCATAAGTTTAAAAAAAAATAAACCGGGTGCCTTTTTTGTTGAAATAACCGTTTTTTTATGATACAATTTAATCAAGTTTGAAGCAGACAGATAGTATGTTTATCCTTTAAAAATCAAGCTTAATCGAAGTCGTTCGGAAATCTTATTTCCTCGTCATTCCGAGCTAAACGAGGAATCTTTGAGATTCTTCACGGAGTTTACACTGAGCAAAGCGAATGTGTTCAGAATGACAAATTAAGCTAGAGATTGCCGCGGGCTAACGCCCTCGCAATGACACCAACTTCGCTTTTAGCTCGCAATGACATACGAGGAATCTATTTCATTTTTTAAATTTATGACAAAAAAAGAAAACAAAGAAAAAAAGGCAGTCAACGGTTCTTCTTATACCGCTAAGGATATCTACGTTCTTGAAGGGTTAGAGCCGGTCAGGAAACGCCCGGGTATGTATATCGGTTCCACAGGACCCGACGGCTTGCACCACCTCGTTTGGGAGGTCGTGGACAACTCCATAGACGAAGCTATGGGTGGTTTTGCCAAAAATATTACCATCGAGCTTTTACCGGATAATCAGGTAAGCGTTACCGACGACGGCCGCGGCATTCCGGTTGAAGTTCATCATCAGACAAAAAAATCCACGCTTGAAACCGTTTTAACGACACTCCACGCCGGAGGAAAATTCGGAGGCGAGTCATACAAAGTTTCGGGAGGCCTTCACGGGGTCGGCGTTTCAGTGGTCAACGCTCTTTCGGAATGGCTGCGCGTGGAAGTTTGCCGCGATGGCGAACTTTGGATGCAGGAATATGAGAGAGGTGAGCCAAAATCGAAGGTAAAGAAAATAGGAAAATGCGGACAAACTGGAACTAAGGTTATTTTTTCTCCCGACCCGAAAATTTTTTCCGAGATAGTATTCAGCGACAAAAGAATTTTGGACCACATTCGACAGCAGTCGTATCTTACCAAGGGCATACGCATAAATTTTTTGGATAAAAGAAAAACCCCGTTTTCGTTTCATGGATTTTACTTTGAGGGAGGCGTTTTGTCGTTCGTAAAATATCTGGCCGCCGGCGAGAAGCTTTTGCAAGATGAAATTTTTTACGTGCACAAGGAAAATAATTCTTCTGCTAACGGCTCCCCTCGACCAGACTCGGGGCAAGCTGATAAAGAAAAGATGGAAATTGAAGTTGCCTTCGCCTATATGGATGATTTCAGTACGAAAGAGTTGAGTTTCGCGAACAATATTTACACGCCCGACGGAGGAATGCACCTGACCGGATTTCGTTCGGCGCTGACAAGAACACTGAACAATTACGCGCGAAGCGAAAGTTATCTGAAAGAAAAAGAAGAGAATCTTACGGCCGATGATGTCCGCGAAGGTTTGGTAACCGTCATATCGGTGAGATTGAGAGAACCCCAGTTCGAGGGACAGACCAAGGCGCGGCTTGGAAACCCAGAAGCAAGAACAGTAGTGGAGGCCGTAGTCAACGAAGCACTGAAAGAATTTTTGGAAAAGAGGCCAGGCGAAGCGAGAAAGATGATAGAGAAAGTGCTTCTTGCGGCGAAAGCGCGCCTTGCAGCCAAAGCGGCCAAAGACACCGTTTTAAGGAAAGGCGTCTTGGACGGACTTACTTTACCCGGCAAGCTTGCGGATTGCAGTTCAAAGGACCCGGCGGAATCGGAAATTTTCATCGTTGAGGGGGATTCCGCAGGGGGAAGCGCGAAGGCCGGGCGCGACCGGCGCACGCAGGCAATTCTTCCGGTCAAGGGAAAAATTTTGAACGTGGAGAAGGCGCGGCTCGACAAAATGCTCGCCAACCAGGAAATCAGATCTTTGGTCGTGGCAATGGGTACCGCGATTGCCGACAATTTCGATATTACGAAGCTCCGCTATCACAAAATAGTTCTGATGAGCGATGCCGATGTTGATGGCGCCCACATCAGAACTCTTTTTCTGACGCTTTTTTATCGGTATTTCCCTCAGGTGATAGAAGGAGGCTATCTTTACATTGCCCAGCCCCCGCTTTACAGAATGCAGTCCGGCAAAGATGTGAGGTACGCTTTCAGCGACGCGGAAAAGGATAAGACGATTTTGGAAATGCAAAAATTGAAAGAGCAGAGAGGAAAAGGAAATAAAAAATCCACCCCCACCAAGACTTCGGCGAACAAGGAAGAAATGGAAGCCGAAGGAGTTCGGATAAGCGAGGGCGAAGAATCTGTAGACGAAAAAAAAGTCCCTGGGATAGTCATACAGCGCTACAAGGGTCTTGGCGAAATGAATCCGGAACAGCTTTGGGAAACGACGATGAATCCCGAGAACAGAGTTTTGCGGCTTGTGGAGGTTGGGGACGCCGAAAAAGCCGACAAACTATTCGGAATATTGATGGGAGATTTAGTTGAGCCGAGAAAGCAATTTATACAGGCCTATGCGGCGGAAGTGCAGAATCTGGATATTTAATTCTTATCTAAATTATTTTTCACGACACGCGAATAATGCGAGTAAAAATTATTTCCTGGAATATTTGGATTGACGGGAACTTCGATAAAATTTCCGTTTTTTTGCGGCGGGCGAATGCGGACATCATCGGTTTACAGGAAGTTAAAAATGATGACCCGGAACGTAAGATAATCGAATTTCTAACAGGGCTGGGTTATCAATATGTATTCGCCCCTATTGAAAAATCATGGAGTGGACGAAAGTATAACGACGGCCCGGCTATATTCAGCAAATACCCAATAATAACGAGCGAGAAATATATTTTATCCGAAACAAAAAGCCGGATGGCAGTAAAAGCGGACATTGAAATAAATAACGTAAAACTACATATATTCAATACGCATCTGCTCCACGTCCACCAAAAAGAATCGGACATTCAAAATGAACAAGTGAGTGCCTTGATTAAAGTTTTGCCGGTCGACCGCACCATCGTTATGGGCGATTTTAATGCCACGCCGGAAAGCACGGTAATCAGGGAAATGAAAACAGCGCTTATTGATACCGACCCAGCTTCTTCTCCTACATGGAGCGTTTATCCTGCGGGGTGCGACGAATGCAATCCGCAGGCCATGGATACAAAATTGGACTATATTTTTAAAACTAAGGATATTAAAACAGATTCTTTCGAAGTGAGAAAATCTGAAGGGTCGGACCATTTGCCGATATCCGTTTTGGTAGAAATATAGGATTATTATGGCACGTAACTGCCGGCGGCGGTTCAATGATTGCTTTTTTCAGGTTTTTTTGATATCTTGTTGAGACAATGTTCGGGCGCATTAAGACATTCATTCAGGAAACAAGGCAGGAGCTTCGCCACATTAACTGGCCTACGAGACAGGAAGCTGTCCGGCTTACGGCTTTCGTGGTGATTTTGTCCATAGTTCTCGCCGTTTTTCTCGGCGCTTTCGATTATATTTTCACGTTTATTATCAAAAAGTTTATTTTGAAGGTCTAACGTTCTTCGCCCAAATGACAAACGAATGAAAACGAATTATAATCGAATACTATTCGGTCGACATTCGAAACAATTCGATAACAATTAGGGCGAAACACGCATGAAAGAAACAGAGCAAAAAACGAAAGACAATTCACGGCACTGGTTTGCGGTTCACACGCAGTCCGGCTACGAGGAAGCCGTGTCCAGATATCTGAAGCAGAGAATCGAATCGCTCTCAATGAGCGACAAGATTTTTGAAGTCATTGTTCCCAAGGAAAAGAAAATCAAGGTCAAAAGCGGAAAGAGAGAAACGATAGAAGAAAAGATTTACCCCGGATACGTTTTGGTAAATATGATACTGACCGAAGATTCCTGGTATGTGGTAAGAAATACTCCGCGCGTTGATGGTTTCGTCGGGCCCGACAAAACCACGCCAACTCCGCTTTCCGAAGAAGAAGTACAGGCATTGCTTACTCGCATGGGCAAAGACGAGAGCAGTTTCAAGGTTGATTTGCGCGCGGGCGAACTAGTTAAGATAATAGACGGGCCATTCAAGGAATATGAAGGAAAAATTTCGGAAGTTGACGAAGAAAAAGGGCGCCTGAAAGTGATGGTTCCGATATTCGGAAGGGACACGGCGGTTGATTTGGACGCGTTGCAGGTTAAGAAAGTTTAGAAGGTATGGCTCCCCGCCGCAAATTGCAGATATCCAAACTATTTACAAATTTTAAATTGAAACTATAATTACACGGCGTTGCTGGTGGCAAAGTTTGAGCGGGATGCTCATTTTTTCAGCCAATCGCTTCGCTCTTGGGAAAAAATGGCAAAAGCAATAAAAACAACAATAAAAATTCAGATTCCGGCGGGAGCGGCTAATCCTGCGCCTCCGATCGGAACGGCGCTCGGTCCGCAGGGAGTCAACATTCAGGAGTTTTGCAAGCAGTTTAACGAAGCCACAAAGGAAATGACCGGCGACATAGTTCCTGCCGAAATAACAATTTTCGAAGACAGAAGTTTTACTTTCATTCTTAAAACTCCGCCGGCATCCGCCCTTATCAAGAAGGCGGCTGGTCTGGAAAAAGGTTCCAAAGACCCGCTCAAATCCAAGGTAGGCAAGATTACAAAAGAAGACGTAAGGAAAATCGCAGAAAGGAAAATGCCCGACCTGAACACGGACAATATGGAACAGGCGATGAAAGTAATCGAAGGCACGGCAAGAAGCATGGGAATTACGGTAGAGTAAAAAATGGATTATCGTGTCAATTAACCGAGCACATAAAGCGTTATGTGCTCGGTTTTCGTGTTATAATTAGCGGATGTTAAAGAATCCTTATCCGGGGAAATTTATCGTCTTTGAAGGCCCTGACGGTTCAGGGCAGACGACACAATCCTCGCTTCTCGAAAAATATATTTCGGGGCTGGGCAAAAAAGTTATCCTTACCAAAGAACCGACTTTGGACAGCAAAGCCGGCCTGGAAATAAAAGTCATCCTGAATCACGAGAAAGAATCTACGCCGGAGGGCCTTCAAAAACTTTTTGCCGAAGACAGAAAAGAGCATCTGAAAAAAGTAATTATTCCGGCGCTGAAAGGAGGAAGCATTGTCATTTCCGACAGGTATTTTTTTTCGACTTTCGCTTTCGGTTCTTTGGGCGCGGACTTGGAACGGCTCATTTCCATAAACAACGATTTTATTTTGCCCGATATAACTTTTGTAATGACGGTTAAGCCGGAAACTTCGATTGAAAGAATCGCGAACCGCGGAATTAAATTTACTCTTTTTGAAAAACTGGAAAGTTTGAAAAAAGTCATGGAGAATTATAAAAATCTCGGGAATCGTTTTGAAAACATGGTTTTTATAGACGGCGACAGAGCAGTCAATGAAATTCGTAAAGAGATTGCCGAAATAGCGCTTGGTATTATAAGATAATGTTGCAAGGTACAACATTATCTTCATTTGGTTCGCTCGGCAACCACAAAATTTTTCCAATTTTGCGTTACCTCTCTGCCAAATGTAAAATAGAATTATGAAATATACCCCTACAATAGGCCTTGAAATCCATGCCGAGATGAAAACGCGGACAAAAATGTTCTGCGATTCCCTTTCCGCTGGAGGCGGACCCGCCTTTGGCGGAAATGACTCCTTAGAGAAACAGCCGAACAAAAATGTCTGCCCGATTTGCCTCGGACATCCAGGGGCATTGCCCGTCATAAACAAAAGCGCCGTGGAATCGGTCATCAAAGTAGGCCTGGCGCTCGGCGGGAAAATAAGCGAATTCAGCAAATTCGACCGGAAAAATTATTTTTATCCCGACCTTCCGAAGGCATACCAGATATCGCAATACGACCAGCCGCTTGTTGAAGGAGGGAAATTACTCGGAGTTCATATAACAAGAATTCATTTGGAGGAGGATACCGGAACCTTGCTGCATTTAGCAGCAAGCGCTGATGAACGCGGATTAGATACACGGATAAACGCGGATAAAAAACTAATCAGCGAGAATCTGCGTAGCAATCAGCGAGAATCTGCGTCACTGATTGATTTTAACAGGGCAGGTATTCCTCTTATGGAATTGGTAACCGAACCGGATATCAAAAACGCGGAACAGGCCGTTGCCTTCGGAAAAGAACTGCGGCTGATTTTGCGTTATCTTGGAGTTTCCGACGCCGATATGGAGAAAGGGCATATGAGATTGGAGGCAAATGTGTCCATCAGTGATACCTCCAAGCTTGGCACCAAGGTTGAGGTAAAAAATATCAACTCTTTCAGGTCGCTTGGCGGGGCAATCAAATACGAAATAAAAAGACAGGAAGAGGTTCTGGAAAAAGGAGAGAAGGTCGTTCAAGAGACGCGCGGGTGGGACGACATCAAACAAAAGACTTTTTCTCAGCGTGTCAAAGAAGACGCTCACGATTACCGCTATTTCCCCGACCCGGATTTGCCGCCAATGGAACCGACAAAAGTTTTCGACATAGAAGATATGAAACGGCACTTGCCGGAGATGCCGGCGCAAAAACGCGAACGATTTCAGAAGGAATTCGGTCTTTCAGAGCAGCGGGCATCAGCGTTAGTCGACGATAAGAATTTTGCGGACTTTTTCGAGGCGGCTGTAAGCGAGCTCGCGACAAGGGACGAGCTTGCGACCGCGGCTATCGGTAAAGCCCCCAAAGAGCTTCTTTTCAACTATCTGACGAGCGATTTGGCCGGACTTATTAACGAGTTTGGAACTGAATTATCTAATGGGGAAATAACACCGGAGCAATTCGCCGAACTTGTTGATTTAATAGCGGACAGCAAGATAAACAGTCGCCAGGCGAAAGACGTTCTCCGGAAAATGTTTGAAACAGGGGATAACCCGGAAGACATTATTTCAAAAAGCGGCATTCAGTCTATTTCCGACGAAGGAAGCATGAAAACAGTTGCCCTTGAAGTCATTGGGGAAAATCCAAAAGCTATAGAAGACTTTAAAAAGGGCAAGACCGCCAGTGTACAGTTTCTTGTCGGCAAAACCATGGCCAAGCTCCACGGCGCAGGCAATCCGGAAACAATAAGGAAAATTTTGGAAGAAGAATTGGCCAAAAAGTAGAAGTAGCATTCGTCATGCTGAGTTCCGCGAAGCATCTCGTCTTTAGGTTTGTGCTCTTATTCTAATGTTCTTAAGAGGCTTTGTCCGAGAAATTCTGTTGGTGACTCAGTAAGAATTTCGAGAATACTCAAGGTAAATTAGCTACTTTCGGTG
>Ga0209542_10013404_pt1 | contig 14146 bp, 12 predicted proteins | sample RifCSPhighO2_01_FD_184028 | JGI IMG/M metagenome (GOLD analysis project Ga0209542, IMG submission 184028) | Soil microbial communities from Rifle, Colorado - Rifle CSP2_plank highO2_0.1 (SPAdes) (version 2) | ecosystem: Environmental > Terrestrial > Deep subsurface > Rock core/Sediment ...
CAAGGCCGAGTAGGCAATCTCGGAGGAGTTTCTTAGGTACGTGGATGGAAATTCTTTTGCGATCTGAAAATAAATACCCAATGAACGAACAGTTATATATAGCGCGGCACCGATCAACACAAAAGCACTAGCTTTGATCGCAAACCTTTTAGATCTTGCTTTAATAAACGCTAAATAACCCAACCATACAAAGACACCCAAGGTTATTTCTTTAAAAAGGATAGACAATAATAAGCAGGTCACAGATAAGGCTCCAATTAACCATTTTTCGGTCTTAAGGAAATGTAAAAAAATCCAACTACCCAACACTGAAAATATCAAGGCTCCATGATTAGAGGTGTCTGCAAATACCCATGAAGTGGCTTGGTGGGCACTGGTGCTTAGTACAAACAATAAACCCGTCATTAATGCAATTGGGCGGTTTTGAGTAAATTCCTTAATAAACAAATAGACAATAACAGAAGCTATTGCATGCAGGGTAATACTTAAGATGGCATGATATTGATATGCCAATCCAAACTTAGAAAATGTAATAAAGTTTAAAATATGGGTTAAGGGAACGTAATGAGTTCGTCCTGGAATCAACCCATTAATTACTGCAGAATAGCCCTTGTTAATATAAATACCAAATGCATACCATTCATCCTGAGCAAAAAAACCATTTGAAACAGGTAAATAGGCTACTATTGAAATAAACACTAAGAGAAGAATAGTCACACGCACATTATATAATTCCTGCATTTAATTTAACGGACATAAAAATAGAATTTGAATAACAATCGGGAGTAAAGATGGGATAGAAAACAGAATCTGAAATTGCACCACAATATTTGAATCCCCTACTTTGTAAAATATCATAAATTTTGGAGAACGGATATTCTTTCTTATATAGCCCATTAAATGTAGTTTCTATATTGATAATGGCAACTTTTGCTAATAATTCCTTTCCACCTTTTAATATCATATCTTCGGCTCCTTGAACATCTATTTTTAGAAAGATTTTTTCATCTAATTTTATATCATGGAAATATGAATCAAGAGTAGTCGTCTGAACAGATATCTCTGAATATTTAGACAAGGAATGGTTTTTATTTTTTTTATTATCTATTTTAAGAAGGGAGGAGGTAGGTAGATGACAATTTTTGTAAAAGGTTGTTTTACCAATCAAAGAACTAATCGCCATTGACACGAGAACCAGATTAGGAATTGTGGTATGAGAATTTATGTAATTGATGTTTTCGGCAACAGGTTCAAATGCATAAATCTTGGCGTTAGGGAAAATATAGTTCATAACTTTAACAACATGCCCGCGATAGGCACCTACGTCTATAACAGTATTGATGTTGAACCTTTTGAGCCAATCATACTGAATATAAACCGGTAAATATAACCCGCAAAAAAGAGGTTTTATTAAGTGTGGATTTACTAGCAGATAAAAAACAAAGAAAAGATTATTTTTGGCGTTTTTAAAGGTAAAATGGCCCATGAAAAAACAGGAAAAGAGGTTCATTCGTGAGAGATTAATGATTAGTCGATAAATGCTTTTTGGTACATTTGAAGACATATCTGTGCTTGAAATAAGTAAGTATTCGAACTATTATACATCCAGGTTTATGAATACTTACTATGAAAGATATTGGGAAGAAAATAATAGAGATGAACTTAATGATTTTAGATATAAATGGCCGATAATTAAGAGGGTCTTGTCAAACGTAAAAAACGAAAAGATTTTGGACTTCGGATGCGGGGCCGGCCAATTGCTTAAGGAGGTAGTTAGTTATTTTCCAGACAACCATTATGTTGGGACAGATTTATCTCTGGAAGGAATCAAGCGAGCAAGAAAAAAGTTGCCAAATATCAAGTTTTTGAAAACTGAAGGAGGGAAAAATCTTCCATTTTCAGATAACGAATTTGACACTGTTTTGGCAACTGATGTGATAGAACACGTTTACGACATACCTGTCCTTTTATCTGAGTGGAATCGAATCTTGAAACGAGGTGGGAAAATTGTGATTACTACACCTTATTTTGGATTTATTAAAAATGTAGTTATTTGCCTTATTAAATTTGAAAAAGTATTTGACACAACAGGGCCACATATTCGTTTTTTTACTGATAATTCTCTTAAAAGAACTCTTGAAAAATTTGGCTTTAAGACAATAGAGACCATTCATTTTGGCCGTTTTTATCCTCTGTCTAATGGAGTGTTGATGGTTGCAAGAAAAACTAAATGAAAAATAAAACGATTGTATACGTGAACTATTCCCCATATGAAAATGTAGGAAAAATTACAGATTTTCTCATTGAGAATTTTAGATATGTCTTTGTGTTTTCCATAGGTTTTCATAATTTGGGAGTAAGCAATCAAAAAAACTGGCTTCTTGTATACAGTAATGGGGTGCTTTTGGAAGAAAAACCTTTCTACCATATGCCTGTACCACGGAGTTTAGTCTTTTTACTACTTCCTGTGAGGTCTATTCTTAATCTAATTCAAATTTTTTGGATCGTTTTGTTTTTAAACAATAAATACAAAAGAATGGATTACTATCTTTCCGTCAATGCATATACAATTTGTATTGGGATGATCTTGAAAAAATTTAATTTTGTGAAAAAAGTTGTTTTTTGGGTATGGGATTATTATCCTCCAAAACATTCAAACTCGATAGTTATATTAATTCGTTGGATATATTGGCAACTTGACAAGATTGCGACATTTTCTGATCGTGTTATTTATCTAAACAAAAGATTAATAAAGATTCGAAAAGATAATGGACTTATTCTTCCTAAAAATAATCGAGTTATTATTCCAATAGGCACAGATCTTTACCAGGGAATCACCAGAAAACCTGCCAAAGTTAGATTAGGATTTCTTGGTGTTCTAAAACAAGACCAAGGACTTGATTTATTGTTTGATAACACTCAGGAGTTAAAAGATAGTTTTCCAAATATTGAAATCGAAATCATTGGCCCTGGACCCAATGAACAATATTTCCGAGATCGAGCCAAATCGTCTTGTGTTCCGTATACTTTTTATGGATGGGTGCCAGAGAAAAAAGTGGAGCAAATCTTATCAAGATGTACTATAGGAATTGCTCCATATTCACCAGAAGAAAGTAGTGTTGCTTACTATGGAGATCCAGGAAAAATTAAAAGTTATTTAAGTGCTTGTTTACCGATTATCACAACCAATGTTTTTGATTTTTCTAGAGAGTTGGAATTGAGCGGTGCGGGTATAGTAATTGACTACAACAACCCCAAAAGTTTACTGAAAGCAATTAGAGATATTACTGATAATTATAAAAGATTTACTGAAAATGTAGTGAAGTTAAATAAGCGGTTCTACTACAAAAATTTATACGCTGGAATGTTTAAATAAAAAAAAATGACACATCACTGGCCTACCGTTTCTATAGCTATACCCACATTCAACGAAAGCGCAAACATCCGACGCTGTTTGGATTCTATTTTTCGGCAAAAGTACCCAGGTGAGCTTGAGATTATTATTATAGATGATGATTCTACCGACGATACTGTCGAAATTGTCAAAAAATACCCGGTTGTTATTTTGAGAAACGGAAATCGCGATCTCGGAATAGGAAAAAAAATTGGTTTAGACAAAGCTAAGGGTAAATACTTTTTGTTTGTGGACGCAGATATCGATCTCTGTGGATCTGGATGGTTTGAAAAATTAATAACACCATTAGAAAAAGATCCTTCAATCTGTAGTTCTTTTACGGGATATTATGCATATCCTGACGACAAACCCCTAAATAAGTTCATAACATTAGATTTTCTTCAACGAGATCCGTTATTTATTTGGCTTACTCCTTCTCTTGAAGAAGTGACGGTGGAAAAGAAATCAAAGTGGTTAGTATGTAAATATACACAGTCTAAAATGCTTACATCAGGAATGTGTGTACATCGCAAATCACTTTTGGATAAATATGTAAGTAATAAACATAAATTTATGGAATTAGATACGGTAGCTATTTATGTCAAAAATGGACATGACTTGTTTGCTTATGTACCAAATGCAGGGATGCATCACCCTTTTATTGATACATTAACCAAATTATCATTTAAGAGATTGCGCAATTTATCAAATATGTACTTCGACCAAAAAGATCCTAGACAGTGGACTTGGATAAATTGGAGCAGTCCGTCAGATATTTTTAAAATATTTATTTGGATAGTTTATGCAAATTCAATTGTGTTACCGTTTTTAGTAGGACTCTTTAAGTCGATCAAACATAAAACCTGGGTAGGAATATATGAATTGCCTTTTACTTTGATTACAACAAACCTTTTAATTTGGGTGTTTTTGTCATCTAGGAATGGCAGACGATTATTGACTGGCATTTTTACTAAAACCCCTGTTGTAACTCATTAAGCGTTAAATGTCTGTATTTGACAGTAGTTATCCGTAATTTACCAGGAATCTGGGTAAATGTGTCCTTAAAATCTGTAATAATAGTTCCTCTAGTAGGAATAATAAGTGAATACTCATGGATTTGACCATCATATTTAACAGGAATGGATAGGTTGGGCAAAGTGGACCACTTATTAAGACTATTGTCCTGCCAGCTAAACTGTACCTTTCCGGTGTAATTTAAAGATTCTAAGGTTTGCATATAGGCCTTGGGGTCTGATATATACCCCAGAGGGTCATTTAAATACTGTTCTGCTTCCACTAAATTTAAATCAGTGTATTTTGAAGGCACTACCCAAACTTCTGATATTCCTGGTGAATCATCGCTTAAGGTCTTGGTGATATCCATTTTTATATAACGAACAATTTGGGTTGGAAAAGTCTCGATCTGCATATCACCAGAGGCTAATCGACGGGTTGATTGATACGTTTTAACTACCACCCAATCTCGACCATTTTGGGAAACTAATATCTGATAGGCAATTGGAGAGTGATTTGGATAGGCATTAAACCAAACCAGACGATTAATACTTATTGGCTCCAGTAGGTCAGTCACGAAATCAGCATGATCAGTATCTGCCCAAATGAACCGATCTGCTCTCCAGGCTGTATCAAGATTGTGGTCGTTGATATAGAGAGGTGAGTTTTCGGGCCAGTCACTACTCGTTGTGACCTTCATCTGACGACGAATGGTTATGGTATCTTGATTGTATGCTCTGGCTATTTGACGCAATTCCATATCTTTGGCAATACTATTTGAGGCCAAATTAGAGTTTAGAGTCAAGGGAAATTTTAGTTGGGAAACATTGGCAGGGGTCGCAAGCAATTGAATTCTAACTTCGATTGGAACCAGACTTTCGATTGGTGTTGATGGAATAAAATCTTTTGAAGTATTGGCTAATAACTGCCTAAATCGATCGGTCGTATTTTGCAAGCCATCAAGTGTGTAATGGAAAGAATAAACTTGAGAAAGTGGAACATTATCATGGTTTATAACCTTTACCAGATCGGTGAATTCGGTAATTAAACGAAAATCATAACGATCTATGCCATACCTCCAGGCAATGGCTGTCTCATTCGGCATTTGGCCAACCGTAAACGCTGCATTAAAATGGCCTTGGGCATTATCAGCCACATCGAAATACAAAATATCACCCTTAGCAATGTGCGGCAAAAATCCTCGTAAACTACTATGGAAATTTCTGGCTGGAAAACTCCGGCTAACTAATACGTTGTGCTGATAAGTTACCGAATTCAATAAGTTTAAAGCTCCCCAGATAATTACTAACCAGAATAGTCGAGTTTTTTTAAAAAAGGCTAATGACAATAAACCAACTAAGGGCACGAAAGAGTGGGCAATATATCTGTCTACGGTGGAAATTATACTTACAGGATCGTAGGCTGTGTAAGTTACCAAGTTCATCATCAGCCACCCAGTTAATAAAACGAAATATTTTTTAATGTCACTATGACAATTAATTAAAATGTTTATTAATACAATTATTAACAAACCGCCCAAAAATACGGCCAATGATGTGTCTGATCCTGGACTAAGTATAGGAGAAGATAGAATTGTTTTAGAAAATAAATACCAGAAAAATGTCAAAACAGCCGAAATAAAAATTTTAACAATCGGCCTGTTTGTATTTCGGTAAAATAAATATACAATTGTTAAACTACAAATAGAGATTAATAATTCAGTTAGTTTTAGGTGGGAAAAGGAGTTCAGATAGTGAATGTACTTGTCCGGCACAAATAAATATCCCAGAGAGCCAAAAAATGAATACAGGTTATAAAACTTTCCTGCTAAAATGTCTTTTAAATACTGACCGATTGAAAACGTCCGACTGTCTGCGGATTGCAAAAAGGTTAAATAAAAAAATGCTGAAAAAGGTAATAACCTCAATAAGATCTTTCTTCTGTTCAACCACAACCAATCAAAAAGTAGAAGCACTCCCATAAAATAGTGGGTGCGTACTGGAGTTAAAAATATTGCGAATGCATATATTCCAAGTGCTAAAACATAAAAACGATAGCGCAAGCTTTGCGAATAAATAAAATAAGCCAACAAACACAAACATAATAAAATTATCGAAACATTAAAAATCATTGATCCGGCCAAATCTATAAATCCTTCGACTCCGATATAACCCGCTGCAAACAACAAACTAGCCGCCCTACCCGCATTGGTATTTAATAGTTTAGAAAACAAATAATAAACAGACAGAGCTGCTAAGAAATAGAAAACAAGATTTAAAAGGTAGTATGCCCATATAGGATCGTATCCCACCAATTTATACACATAATAGTAAGGCGCTACTGAGAACCGATATGTACCTTCACCCAAGATGCCATTACCTAAGTATCCGGTTCTTTCATAGAGATGGTTAAACTTAAAAAAGATAGCGTGAGCGTCCCGCCACACATCCATCCCCAGAGTCTGGCCATATGAGATCAAGACTACGACTAGGAGTAAAAACGGAAATCCCAAATATTTAGAGATTAATCTCTTTATCGATAAGATAGATTGGTCTTTTTCTACTAACATCAAAGGTTCTCCATAAATACTCGGCAACGATTCCTAACATTATAAATAAAATTCCAAATAGTAAAAGAGTAACTAACATTAAAGATGACCAGCCTTCTATTTTGGTTCCATAAATAATCCTTCTAAGTGCAATTATTAACCCATATATAAATCCTAAAGCAGAGATACTAAAACCTAAATAAGTAACCAACCAGATAGGAGCATAAGAAAATGACACAAAAGTATCAATTACTAATTTTATTTTCCGGATCAGGCTCCAGCGAGATTTTCGACCAGGAATTTTCTTTCTGGTGTAAGGGATAAATTCTTGTTGGTAACCCAACCAGAGGATCAGTCCAAATAAAGAAGTGTTTTTTTCCTGAGAGTCAATTACATCCTGGGCAACTTTTCTGTCTATTAACCCAAAATCTACTCCTCCTTCTGGCATATTATTTAGAGCGAATCTTTTAACTAGGTTATGATATAAGGCAGAAAACATCGGTTGGATACCCCTGTCTTCTCTCTTGGCTCTGATTCCCCAAACCACCCGCACTTCTTTTTGAAATTTAACCACCATATCTTTTACTAACTCTGAGGGATTTTGCAGATCAATAGTAGTCAATATCATTGCATCTGTGTTTTTGTTCTTGAGAGCTAAAGTTATCCCAGCTAGCAAGGCTGTGTGACTACCAAAATTCCGTGAAAGTTTTATCCCTGAGACATTTCTTTTTACTTTGGCTAGTTCTACTATTTCTTTCCAAGAATTATCTCCAGAGCCATCATCAACATACATAAACAAAAATTTACAGTCGGGTATCTTCTGAACCGCGCTGGACGTTTTATCATAGAAAATTCTAACGTTTTCCTCCTCGTTTAAAAGCGGGGTAATGATAGTTATTTGCTTCTTTTTTTTCGCTTCCATTTGGTAGTTTTTTTTAGATTTAATTAATGACGCTTTTAATTTTGATTACCGCTTTATTAAACAAAAATGTGCGGTCCACCATAAATATTCTGATCAGTTTCATGTCAAATTTTTATTTCTCAATTAAATAATTCTCTAATACCAAAACATCTATCCCACTTCGCATGAAAGTGTCGTAGGCCTCTCGAGCAGTGTTTACAATTGGCTCCCCTTTTAAATTAAATGAGGTATTAAGAAGGACATATATTCCGGTCTTGTCACCAAATGCTTTAACTACATCATAATAATTTTTATTGATTTCCCTTTTTATAAATTGTGGTCTGGCAGTACCGTCAACGTGGGTAATTGCTTTCAGGTTATCTCGTCTCTCTTTTTTAACTGGAACCACGGCAATCATATATTGCAAGGGCTGTTGAATATAGTCATTGCCAACGTCAAAATAATCTCTAGCTTTCCCATACAAACAGACTGGTGCAAAAGGGCGAAAGGCTTCCCTGAATTTGATCTTGGCGTTTACTAAATCCTTCATTTTTCGATCTCTAGGATCAGCCAAAATGGAACGTGCGCCTAAGGCTCTTGGTCCCCATTCGAATCTTCCTTTTACCCACCCTATCACCTTTTTCTTTGTAAGCATGTGGGCAACTTTCTCATTCATCTCCCGGTCATTCATATAAATCGCTTTAATTGAGTTTTCGGCTAAGAACTTCTTTATACCGACATTTGTGTTTTCATCTCCTAAATATGGATCAAGAAAAGTTGATATTCTAGGTTTACGCCTATTAAAGATATGGTAATATAAATATAAGGCTGCTCCCAATGCTCCGCCGGAGTCTCCTGCGGCTGGGTGGATAAAAATATTTTTGAATCCTGCTTCCTTAAATATTTTCCAGTTAGTAACTCCGTTCAAAGCCACTCCTCCTGAATAACAAAGGTTTTCTTCGCCTGTCTTCGCTTTAATATACTTTACAATTACCAGAAGTTTATCATCCAAAACTTTTTGCACTGATGCCGCTATATCTGCATATATCTGAACGACAGTATCACTTTTTTGAGGATCAACGGGTGGGACTCCAAAAAGATCAACAAATTTCTGATTAAAACTCAATTTGTCGGATATATGAAAATTAAAATAATCAAGATTTAAATGAAATGATCCATCTGTTGATTGTTGTATCAGCTTTTCGACTTTATCCAAAAACTTTGGTTGACCATACGGAGCAAGTCCCATTACCTTAAATTCTCCCTCGTTAACTTGAAAACCCAAAAACTGGGTAAATGTGCTATAAAAGAGCCCTAAGGAGTGGGGAAACCTTATTTCTTCGCTTATGATAACCTTGTTATTTTTTGCCTTACCCCATGCAGTTGTCGTCCATTCCCCCACTCCGTCACAAGTCAATAGAGCCGCGGAATTGAAAGATGATGTGTAGTAAGAACTGGCAGCATGTGACAAATGATGTCCACAAAATACAATTTTATCTTCAGGAAATTTTAAATATTTAGCCACTGTAGTTTTTATCCAAAGTTTATCCCTTAACCATACCCTGATTCCATCGACAAACATCTGTTTACCAAATGGGGCTGTCGTCAAATTGGAAAGGATTATTCTTTCAAACTTCGTGAATGGCTTTTCATAAAAAACCACCCAATCGATGTCTGCGGTCGAAATACCAGCCCTTTGTAAACAAAAATTAACTGATCTTATTGGAAAACTAGAGTCATGTTTAATCCTGGAAAAGCGTTCTTCTTCTGCAGCCGCAATTATTTGCCCGTCATCAATAAGGGCGGTGGCGGCATCATGATAATAGCAAGAAATACCAAGTATTTTCATGGAAGTTATTGTCTCTTCATTTCGGCTAATGTTTTTGGACTATCTTTTACAGATCTCCATCCGGGAAATTTTTTTAATGAAAAATAATCGTTGAATATAGTACTTAATAAACCGACTGGTATCACCACCAGATAATACAATACAGAAAAAATAAATTGTAATTGAAAATCTCCAATCGTCTTAGAGATTTTCTTCCATTTACTCCAAGTAGTGAAAAAAAACTTCATTTAAAAAAGAGGGTATATTATTGGAGCAAGGGGAGATGATCCCACGAAAAGTATTATCATCCCCACAATTAAAAATAATGCCAACATGGGAATAATCCACCATAATCTCTCTTTCCATAAAAAGTGGAATAATTCCATTAAAATTTTAAATTTTTCAATCATGGGTAACATTATCATTTAGCACTGGCACTAATTTTTGGTTTTGGAGAAATTTAGCAATCGCGGAGGCCACTGTCAAATTACCCACGGCTGTAAGATGTATGTCTGATCCATTAAGGAATAATTCAGAATGTCTGGGGTATGACAACATTGCCGGAGTCAAATCTACGTAGCTAATATTAAATTTATCCGTAATATTTTTCAGACGAAACATGTCTTCGCTAGTTCTTTTAAAAATGATGTCTTCTGACCAAGGTAATCCAGCAATAATGAGTTTGATGTTGTTTTTATCCGCTAAGTCTTTCATTTTCCCTATCAATTCAGTACTCACCAACCACCCCTTGTCCTTCAATTCAGTGTAAGACGCTGAATTAAGGAAATCCTCAAAAACAATTCTATATTTAGTGATATACGTATAATAACGGCTGAGAATCGCTAAATGCAAGTAAGAATGATTTATAAGAAAATTATTAACTCCCGGCGATAGGATGGTATCGGGAAGAGATCTGAGATAATTATATTTTTGATTTACTTGTGCATGGGCCGATTCCATCGGGTCATTAAAAGGAAGAAATCCAATTATTACCATATTTGGGTGCAACTTTACCGCAATTTCTCTCATAACTTCTTCGTATTGGACCGTACTGTAGCCTGAAATGCTTAGGTTTATTGATTCAAAATATGTCGTATCTGAAACAGTTTTTTTAAACTGCAAAAGCTTTTCTACTTGACTAGGAAAAGCTTCCCATTCTTCTACTCCCGTTCCCATCGTCACTGAATCACCAATAAACACGATTCTGTATATTGGTTCGGCCCGCTGCATTATTCTCTCAATAGTAACCGGCCTGTCTCTGAACCCTAAATTATTAAAATGCCAGACAGTGTTGTTTCCCCCAAGTGAATTAAAAGCATAAGATTTAAACGGTTTATGGGCATTCCTGGTGACAGTAAAATACCACTTCAAATTTCTGATAGAAAAATCTATTTGGGTTATTTTTTCAGGCAGTACCCGAAAAAGCACCTCTAAACTGAACAGCGCCACTACCAGACCGACAAAGGGTAAAAGTAAATGATATCTTTGTATCCTAATAGACACGTTGGCCTAATCTTAACAACTAAGGACGGGGACATCAAGGCTGACTACAAAAATCCGTTTAAGCTGGGAAGGAATAAGTTGTTATCGGGAATAGTCACTGGAGGGAGACTGCCTGTTAGTTCCGTATCACTTTTTTGAATTTTTACTTCCTCAAGCAATAATGGATTTGAACCCTCTACTTGAAAACTAATGGTCATATATCCGGCAGTGTCTGGTGCAACAGCATTTATTTCTACAAAGTGTGGTCCGCTTTCTCCATAAACTCTTTGAGAAATAAATGTTGTCACAGAGCGATCAGTAATTTTATTTAAAGGGAGTGATTGATAAAAATCTAATCTGATGAACCCATCCCGGGCTGTTTTAGATAAGCTGGTTTTGCTATTTATTTTGCCGGTTATTTTGTAAGCGTAATTGGGATCGGTTGGCATTACCGGAGATTGCCAACGCACAGAACCCGGTAAAGATGTTCCAGTTAATTCCAAACCCGTATTTCTCTCCTCTGGACGCTGAAATGAGCTCCTATGTTCAGGTAAAAGATACAGGCTACTCCACTTGGCAAAATCGGCGGAATTTAGTGTTGTAAATTTTGTGTAATGAACATTGTTGTTAACGTTGGACTTTGTCTTAAAAACCGCATAACTAAACCCAGGAGCTTGCCAAGGCGCTAAAAATGTCTTCAGGGTGTGCGACCAGAGATATTCTCGGGCCGCCAAGGCAATAAAATTTTGAGAAAGTAAATCATCCGGCTTATTCCAGAACAACAGTCCAATTTTTGTAGGTTGGCCCATCCAGAACAGAAAGTTCGGGTTTACCACGTCGGTAAAATCAAGAGTTAAATAATCAAATCCTTCATCTATTAGCTCTTGGGAAGAAAAAGCCTGAGCGGTTGGTCCTATATATTTGACCTTAACTTTGGGATCAGAGGGAACTGGGTTACCAGGATAAGCTCCATAAACAACGTCTCCTTTGATGTTTTCACCCAACCATTTACCCAAACGGTCATAGCTTGTGACGGAAGAGTACTCCCTGATAAGAACCGTGTCGTTTGTCACATGATCCTTAACTGCAAAATAAACAAAAAGACTCATTAAAAGAAGAGTTAGAACTCTCCAGGGCAAGGTCTTTTTTTGAACGCAATCTATTATCATTCCCGGAATAAGAGCTGAAAAAATTAGCATAACTGGAAGCAGGGAAATAAGATTGCGTGTGTGGAATCCTCCTCCTGTGTAATAAAAATAAATGAAAAAGAAAATAGATAAAGGACTGGCTAGTAATAGGGTTGACAAACGTGATTTTTTTTTGATCAAGCCGTAAATTAAACCTAGCACAAATGCTATGAACAAAAGAGGACCCGCACCTATATGATAAAGATATGAAAGCGGAAAAATATTAATGATGTTTCTACCAAAGCCGTATTTAACTGCTTCATATGTATTAATACTGCTTACTTTTTCCCATTGCACAAAGTATTGCCCATGGACCAAAAATACAATTGTAAAAGATATCAAACCTCCAATAATAACTTTGCGAGAAAAAAAACTTAAAGCAAATTCTCTTATATTTCCTTTTGCTTGCTGGAGAGAAATATTGAGATGCGCAAGAAATAATGGAATTAAAGCATAAATCTGGTATTTGACCAAAAAAGACAAGGCCGCACCTATCCAAACCTTGATATAACTGTTCAAATTCGGTTTTTTCATCAGAGAATGAGTTAGCAACAAGGACAAAAGAAGAAAAAGAACATTGTACATGTCCGGGAAGCCCACCATACTGTTCAGCACCAATCTATAGTTTAAGGCCACAAATATGGATGCTAATAAAGCGGTCCAGTTACTACCAAAATATTTTTTGGCGACTAAGTACGTTAGATATATCACCAATCCTCCCACAACGGCTGTCAAGTATCGGCCCCAATACATGGGGTTGATCCATCTTGATCCAATAATATTTGTAAAAAATATTCTGTCAAAACCCACTTTTCCCGCAAATGCACCCTGGTAAATTCCCCCTACGGTAAGAATAAAGTCAGGGAACTCTTTTATTATAAATACTAACCAGGCTAAAGGAATAAACACCAAAACAAAAAATACTAGCATAATCCAGTAGACCAGTGGCGGGTATCCCAATAGAGAAGATTCTACCAATAAATTCCTATTCAATATCATGTTGGTAGCTTGGCCGTAGAAAACTTCGTCTCCCTCGTGATGAACTCCCGGTTTGGTACCCCAAATACGCATTAACGTCCCAGCCACAATTACCAATACTATTATCCAGTTAGATTTTAGCCAATTAATTACTCGCGATAACAACACCATAATCAACCAAGCCCCCCGGTTGTTCATAAGAATCAATAACTTTAAGACGTCTTTTTATATGTACCACGTATTTCTCAAGTTTTCGGATATGTTGCCCCTGATCAAATTTTCTCAGAATTTTACCAATTATATTCCAATTAGAGATTGGAGGTATAGCCTCGATAAAAAGAGCTCTGCCTGCATCTTGCAGGTGATCTTTAACCACATTTATTGTTTTATTAAACTGCGTTTCATTAAGATGATGTATCACTCCACTTATAAGTATAAGGTCAAATTTTTTTCTTACTATAGAAGGATAGGTTGCGTTGGCAACAATGAATTTGTAGCCCGGGTTTCTTTTTTTGGCAATATTTACCGATCTCCAATCTATGTCAAATCCTAGATAACCATTTTTGGGAAAAAGATGGGCAAGTGCACCTGTCCCGCATCCTATATCTAAGACTTTAGCTTGGGAAGCTAGCGAACTTTTTTTAACTAACTTCGAGATCGTATGCCTTATAACAAAATAATCTAAGGTTATCACTCTTATTAATAAATCAATAAAAATATTTATCATAAAGCTTTTATTTCAGTCTCCAGAATTTTTTTATCTTTATATTCCAATCTAATGATTTTATCAAAATCTCTAGAGTTTTTTAGGATT
>Ga0209542_10013405_pt1 | contig 14145 bp, 10 predicted proteins | sample RifCSPhighO2_01_FD_184028 | JGI IMG/M metagenome (GOLD analysis project Ga0209542, IMG submission 184028) | Soil microbial communities from Rifle, Colorado - Rifle CSP2_plank highO2_0.1 (SPAdes) (version 2) | ecosystem: Environmental > Terrestrial > Deep subsurface > Rock core/Sediment ...
TGAAAAGCTGCGCGACTATCGGATGCTCTCCTTCGCTGAAAAGCAATTTCTTCCGCAGCGCCCGCTGACCCGCCGGAGGCGCGAGCACGAGCCCGTCGGCCGAAGTAAACTCGCTGAACATCACGTCCGGTTTGCCGTACTTCGCAATAAGACGCCGGAACGCCGCATCAGTCACGTCTTCCATCGGCGCCTGCACAATAAACGGCTTCGGAAGCTTCTGCCAAAAAGATTTCATACCCCGAAACATAGCATATTCGCATTGCACACCCTCGTGGATGCGCGCGTGGGCGGATGCTAGTATGTCGGCATGTCCGACGAGGCAATGCCGAATGCGCAAGACGTCTCGCTGGATGAGGAGACAAAGACCCTCAGGGCGCAACAGATACTCGCAGGCGCCCTCTTCACATCAAAAGAGCACGTCAACGTACTCGGCACCCATAAACTAAAAAGTGGATATTACCGCATTAGGTTTCAAGATCTGAGACAGGGCTCGGAGAAGATGCTTGATAAGACCGCTGTGCTCGACCTCACATTCCCACTCGAGACCAAGCCGGTTGACCAGGTCATACGTCAGCATCAGGCAGAAGGGCGAGAGCTTTTCTTGGCACTTGGCGCGGGCGTTCGTGATTATCCTAAAAAGGAAAACGGGGATCCGAATGAATCCAAGCGGGCATATTTTGCGACGGACATCTCGTATGGTATTGCGCCGCACGAAGACAATTTTGCGACGCTCAATCTACCCGTGCGGTACTCCACACCAGCGAGCATGTTGGAAAAAGCATGGCCGGAGCCGACTCATTTCTTTAATACAATCGACGATGGTGCCATCCCCGACGACACGTTCGACACTATACAAATGTGTAACGTACTTTCAGATCCAAAACTTCGAACGTTACCGTTCTCGCCGCTCAAGAACGCACTGCGGATACTGAAACGCGACACGGGGGAATTCCTAATCATGAACAGGCTTTTGCCTCTTGAGCACTCTCCACATCATTTACAACTTATGTTATCGGCCTATGGCGGTATTATCGATGAAGTTGTCTTCCACGCCTTGAGGGCAGAGCCCAAGGAAGCGCAAATGTATAAAAGGGGATTAAGCGTGGTTTCTGCAGAAGATGTGGCACGGCTGGAGCGCGACTATCATGTATCACCCGAGCATCTTGTTAACGGACTCTCCGAAGGAGCGTATTGTGTCATCGTAAAGAAGTCTGACAAGCCTGGGGTTAAACTTGAGAATATGCCCAGTTTGGACGAGGATCCTTACTATGGTTAACGCGTTTATTGCGCCGTGCTCGTCGCCTCCGCTTCCCCTTTCAATTTGTAGTACACCCGGTTGCCGAAGCGGAGGTCGATGTATTGGAGGTCGCTTGCCTTGCCGTTGAGCGGATTTGAGGAGAGGACGAGCTGCAGATTTCTGACCACTCCATCGACGTCTTCTCCGAAGGAGGCGCGGATGTCGAATCCTTGCGTGAGGTGCACCGAAAAGTCCTGATCGTTCTCGACGCCGACCCCCTGCGCGGGGAAGCCCGCCTGGCCAAGCCTGGTGAGGAACGTGAGCATTCCGGTGAGGTGGCCGGGAAGAAATGTCGCTCCGATTGGCGCAGGATAGATGTTGCTCTGATGGGATGATGTTGCAAGCGCACCGGTAAATACGTATGCGGTCTCGATGCCGAAGGTCGAGGTAGCTGCAGCCGCGAATACGAAGCCGCTTTCGTCGATGAGATAGCACGAACCGTTGCCGCCTGCCCCGAGCAAGGTCGAGGGACACCAGCGCGCGTACGGCTGGCGTTCCGAGACCGTCACCTGAATGGCCTGTGCCAAAAGAGAGGCGCGGGATATTTTTGCGGTACTGATGCGCGGGAAATACGCGACGATTGCCTTCTCGATAGCGGCGCGGGGAAAGAGGAATACGTTGGTGCGCGAGAGGAACGGATACGAGCCGTCGTAGAGCTGCGTGCCGACGAACTTTTGGATGAGTGGAGCGGGAATGTCATCCGCTCCGGCGACTGACACAGTTTGAATGGAGAAGCGCGGAAGATACGAAGCCCAGGATACGCCCCAGACGAGAGCGCCGGCGGCAACGACGACGCCGAGTACGATGAGCGCGCGCGTGCGCCTGCGGCGCGAGCGCAAGGGCGAGGCTCGCTTTGAGGGCGTTGGCGGAAGCGGCAGGCGCAGATGTTGGCCCGCCCGCTTCCTGCGCAGGTCAATGACTCGTGGTGATGACATCTTTCCCCATGTACGTCCGGAGCGCCTCCGGAATAGCAATCGAGCCGTCCGCACGCTGGTTGTTCTCGACTATCTGGCAGAGGATGCGGGGTGTGGCAAGCGCGGTGTTGTTGAGGGAGTGAACGTATCGAAGTACCCCATCATCGCCGCGGTAGCGGATGCCGAGCCGTCGCGTCTGGAAATCATGGAAATAAGAAGAGGAGTGCGTCTCGCGGTAGGTCTTCTCGCTCGGCATCCACGCCTCGATGTCGTACTTCTTCACCTGCCCCAAGCCCAAATCGCCGCCGCAATTGATGACGACGTGGTAGGGAAGCTGCAATTCCTGCAAAAGCTTCTCGGCGTTCTGTGTGAGTTCTTCGTGCCACTTCACCGACTCCTCATGGCTCGCTTCGCAGAGGACCACCTGCTCGTACTTCTGGAATTCATGGATGCGGAAAATACCCTTCGTATCTTTGCCGTGACTCCCCGCCTCGCGTCGGAAACACGGAGAGAACGAGAGGAATTTGATGGGCAAATCTTTTTTCTCAAGTACCTCCTCGGCGTAGTAGCCCATCGTCGCGACTTCCGCGGTGCCCGCGAGGTAGTCGCCGTCCTGCGTCTTGTAGAGGTCGTCCTCGCTCTGCGGCAGATAGCCGGTGCCGACGAACGGCTCGCGGCGCACCATCGACGGCACTATCATCGGTGTGAAGCCTTTGTCGGCGAAACGGTCCTGCACGAACCGCTCAAGCGCCCACACCATTCGTGCGCCGTCGTTCTTGAGAAAATATCCGCGGAAGCCCGCGACTTTGGCGCCGCGCTCGTAATCGGCCATGTCGTGCGTAAGCAGAAGCTCGCTGTGATTCTTGGGCTCGAAATCGAACTTTGGAAGTCCTCCACCCTCGACTACGCTCGGGTCAGGCCACCGCCGCACTTCTTTATTGTCGGCATCAGAATCCCCTTCCGGTACCGAGATATCCGGGACGTTGGGCACCTGGACCATCAGCATCCGCCACTCCTTGAGCACTTCCTGCATCGACTCTTCGGCGAGCTTCATGGTTTCTTTCACGCCCTGCATGCGCGCGATAAGAGCCGCGCGCTCCTCCGGCGAGGCTTTTGTGATGGCATCGGATGCGACATTCTGCTCCGCGCGCTTTTCATCGATGGAGGCCTGCAGTTCTTTGCGCTTGTCGTCGAGCGCGAGGAGCTTGTCGAGGTCGAGGTCGATGTGCTTCTTTTTTGCGCCTGCCGCGACGATATCCTTGTTCTCCCGGATGAATTTGATGTCGAGCATACGATAAGTGCGTAGAGCGTAGTCGGTAGTGCGTAGAATACGCGAATCGTGTCCGTTTTCCCTACGCACTACGCACTATTAACTACAGACTATACGGTATGATAATAACATATGGCCGACGACCTCAAACTACTTTCCCCACAAGACTTTCCGCCGCTTTTGCGGGAAATCCCCGGCGCTCCCAAGAGGCTCCACATGCGGGGACAGCTGCCGAGCTTTGAGCGGCTGTGGCTTGCGGTCGTCGGCTCGCGCGCCATCACCCCGTACGGGCGGCAGGTCTGTAAGCATCTTATTGAGGGACTTCGCGGTTATCCCGTCGTCATCGTAAGCGGACTTGCATATGGGGTTGATGCGGAGGCGCACAAAGCGGCGCTCGAAGCGGACCTTCCCACCGTTGGCGTGCCCGGCTCGGGACTTGATTGGGGCGTGCTCTATCCGCGCGCCAATGTGGGGCTGGCACGCGAGATTCTGAAGGCGGGCGGAGCGCTCGTCTCGGAGGAAGAGCCCAAAACAAAAGCCGCGGATTACACCTTCCCCAAGCGCAACCGCATCATGGCGGGCATGTGCCGCGCCGTGCTCATCATCGAAGCGAGAGAAAAATCCGGCAGCCTCATCACCGCCAAGCTCACCGTGGAATACAACCGCGACCTGCTCGTGGTCCCCGGCTCGATATTCAGTGCAGAGAGCAAAGGCACGCACCAATTCCTGCGTCTGGGCGCCACCGCCATCACCTCGCCCGAAGATATTCTCGTGGCGCTCGGCGTCGCAAAGCGCGAGGATGCGGAAACGCTCGCGTCGCTGCGCGCCGATCTTTCGCCGGAGGAACTTCGCGTCATAGAAGTATTGAATGCGCCCCTCTCGCGCGACGAACTTATCCAGGCGCTCGAACTTCCGATAACGGATGCGAATGTACTGCTCTCGACGATGGAAATAAAAGGACTTCTCGTGGAAGAATTGGGCGTCGTGCGCGTGAGGTAATACTGCTACAAACACCGCCGCGCATTTGACATGTGGTAGGCTTCTCGTGTATCACTGTCTCTCATACATGAAATTGGTCATCGTAGAATCACCCCTTCGACAAGCTCAGGGTAAACCGCAAAAGCATTGCATCAAAAATATATGAAACTGGTTATTGTAGAGTCGCCTGCAAAGGCCAAAACAATCGAAAAATATCTCGGTGAAGGTTTCGTCGTACGCGCCAGCGTGGGGCACATCCGCGATTTGCCGAAGAGCAACAAAGACGCCGTCGATGTCGAGGGCGGATTCGTACCGCGCTACCAGATAGTGAAAGAGAAGCAGAAAGTCATCGACGAATTGCAGAGCGAGGCCGCGAAATCCGACGAGGTCATCCTCGCGACCGACCCCGACCGCGAGGGCGAAGCCATCGCCTGGCATTTGGCGCAAGCTATCGGGCTCAAAAAACCAAAGCGAATCGTTTTCCATGAAATAACAGAGCACGCGGTACAGGAAGCGCTGGCGCATCCGCGCGCAATCGACGAAGAGCTGGTAAAGGCGCAGGAGGCGCGGCGCGTTCTGGACCGCCTTTTCGGCTATGACCTTTCGGGTCTCATCTGGAAAAAAGTGCGCTACGGCCTTTCGGCAGGCCGGGTACAATCGCCCGCGCTGCGAATCCTCATGGAAAAAGAGCGGGAGATACGGGCCTTTATTCCGGAAAAATTTTGGGTCGTGAGCGCGGATGTGAAGACAAAGAAAGGCGAGCAATTCACGGTCATATGCAGCGAGGAACCGAAAACGCAGGAGGAAGCGGACCGCGTCGTGAAGGCGGCGGAAAACGGAGCATGGAACGTCGAGAGTGTTGACGAGAGCGAACAGGCACGGTCGCCGAAAGCTCCTTTCACCACTTCAACGCTGCAGCAGGCGGCATCGACGCGGCTCGGATTCTCGCCCTCGCGCACGATGGGCATCGCACAAAAATTGTACGAGGCCGGCCACATCAGCTACATGCGCACCGACTCCACCAATCTCGCGAAAGAAGCGCAGGCAAATCTTGTCGCGACGGCGGAGAACGAATTCGGAAAAAAATACGTGGAGGCGCGTGTGTACAAAACGAAGAGCAAGAGCGCCCAGGAAGCGCACGAAGCAGTGCGTCCGACCGACTCCGGCAAGCGGAGTGCAGGCGGCAATGAAGAACAGAAAAAGTTGTACGCGCTCATCCGCGCCCGCGCGCTCGCCTCGCAAATGACCGACGCAAAAATCATGCGGACAAAGATTACTGCGAACATACAACCGACATCGGATGGAGGAATTTCGGATGCAGTTCGAGGCGCTGGGAAAGCGGGCGCGGAGACGTACGATAGTACGGCGAGGCGCACGCAGGGGCCCCGCAACGATGAAATGCGCCGAAATTCCTCCATTCCGAACTTCGCGGCGAACGGTTCGCGGGTAACCTTCGACGGCTGGCTCGCGGCGGACCCCGAGGCGCGCGGCGAGGATGTGCAGCTGCCGAAAGTTGCGGAGGGTGATCCGCTCGCGCTCGTTGCCGCCAATACCGAAGGCAAAGAGACCCAGCCGCCGGGGCGCTACAGCGAAGCCGGTCTCGTGAAGGAACTCGAAAAGCGCGGCATCGGCCGTCCGTCGACCTACGCGAGCATCATCAGGACGCTCGAAACCCGCAACTATGTGGAGAAACAAGGCCGGACGCTTATCCCTACCTACACCGGCGACGTCGTCTCCACATTCCTCGAAGAGCACTTCAAGGAGTACATCAGCGATACCTTCACCGCCGAGATGGAAGACGAGCTCGACGAGATAGCAGAGGGCAAGCGCAAGTATGAAAAAACATTGAAAGATTTTTACGGACCTTTTACGAAAGCGGTGAAGAGCAAGAATAAGATAGAGAAATTAACGAATATGGGCGACGCACCGAAAGAATTCCCCTGCCCCTTGTGCGGTGGCGCAATGGTGTACAAGCTCTCGAAGACCGGACGCTTTATGAGCTGTGCGAAATTCCCCGAATGCCTCGGCGCGCGCAAGGAAGACGGTTCGGAAATCGCTCCGCCCAAAGAGATAGGCGAGGCGTGCCCCTCCTGCAAAGACGGTAAGCTCATCGAACGCGAGGGCCGCTTTGGTCGCTTTATCGCGTGCTCGAATTATCCGAAATGCAAATTCGTGAAGAAAGACCCGATAGAAGAAGCGCGCGGCAAGACCGGCGTCGCCTGCCCCGTATGCGTGAAGGACGGTCGCGCCGGGGGCGAAATGGTGGAGCGCCGCGGCCGCTTCGGCATCTTTTTCTCCTGCTCCAATTACCCCGACTGCAAGTATGCGATAAAAGCGAAGCCTACCGGCCGCATCTGCGACCTGTGCGGGAGCCTGATGATGGAGGGAACAAAGACCATTCCCGAACGATGTTCAAATAAAACGTGTCCAAACCATAATCCACACAAATTAAAATCAAAATAACGACATCGGATGTCGTTATAAAAAAATGGCAAGGTAAGACCTTGCCATTTTAATAGTGAGCGGTATTTGCAGGCGGCTGCGGTCGAGCGTATCATCGGTGCATGGGCGGCAAGATATGTACACTCCCTACGATACTCGCGGCAATGGCGAGCAAGGACGAGGCCGATGTCGCGCTCGTTTCGAAGGCATACGCATTTTCTGAAGAGGCGCATAAGGACCAGAAGCGGTATTCGGGAAGCCCGTACTTCCTACACCCCGCGGAGGTCGGACGTCTCTTGGCGGAAGCCGGCATGGATGCCTCGACGATAGCGGCGGGGCTTCTCCACGACACGGTGGAAGATGCCGGCGTGAAGCCGAAGACTATCGAGGAACTTTTCGGCAAGGAGGTGCTCTCGCTCGTCGAGGGTGTGACGAAGCTTGGGACGCTGCGCTACCGCGGACTTGAACGCCACACCGAAAGTTTGCGCAAACTTTTTGCGGCAACCGCCAAAGACATTCGCGTCCTTATCATCAAGCTCATGGACCGTCTGCACAACGCACGCACGCTCGAACACGTCCCGAAAGAAGAGAAGCGCACGCGCATCGCGCTTGAGACACTGGAGATATACGCGCCCATTGCCGACCGGCTCGGTATGAGCGTCGCCAAGCAGGAGCTCGAGGATGCGGCGTTCCCCTTCGCCCACCCCGAGGAATACGAAAAGACCCGCGACCTCCTCAAGGAGCGACACGGGGAGAATGAGAAGCGGCTTGAGAAAGTCGAACGCGACCTGAAGCGTGAACTCGCCGATGCGGGAATACGCACCTTCCGCACGGAGACACGCAAGAAGGGCATCTACAGCCTTTTCAAGAAGCTCGAGCGCAAGGAATGGGACATCACGAAAATATACGACATACTCGCGCTGCGCATCATTTTCCCGACCGTGGCTGATTGTTATAGCGCGCTCGGCATCACCCACGGACACTGGCGCCCTGTGCCGGGAAAGATAAAGGACTACATTGCCTTCCCGAAGCCCAACGGCTACCAGAGCATTCACACGACCGTATATACGGGCGATGGCGGGGCCTTGGAGATGCAGATACGCACCGAGGCGCAGCACCGTGAGGCGCAGTTCGGTATCGCCTCGCACCTGAATTACAAAGAGGGCCAAAGCGGAAATCCGCAGGGCACACGCGGGGGACTCGAATGGGTACGTCAATTTTTTCCGGCGTCGAAGAAGACCGACGACAAATCCGCCGCCGCAAACACACCGAAGAACGTCCCCGACTGGCTCAAAGAGCTCGCGCACGCGCACGATACCGAAGCCTCGCAAGAATACCTCGACACCTTGAAGACCGATTTCTTCAGCCACCGCGTCTTCGCCTTCACTCCAAAGGGCGACGTCATTGACCTGCCCATAGCCGCGACACCCATCGACTTCGCCTACGCGGTGCATTCCGACCTCGGCAACAAGATGTCGGGCGCCCGCGTCAACGGAAAAATGGTCTCGCTCGACACGCCGCTTCGCAACGGCGACATGGTGGAGATAGTTACGAAGCCCTCTGCAAAACCTTCACGTAAGTGGCATGACATCGCGAAGACCAATATGGCCAAGAAGCATATCCGCGCCGCGCTCGCAGCGCAACAGAAAAAGGAGAGCTAGCGCACATTCGCTCTGTATCGTTACGCTTATCGCGTCCGACCGGACATGATAAGCGGAAATCTGTTTCTAGACGGTGAAATTGCTTGTGGAGTAGAGGTCCTGTTCCTGCTCGGAAGCGGCGGGTTTCGGCGCGGATGCTTCGGCGGGATTCTTCGCCTGCGGCACGTCCTCGACAACAGGTGATTGAACGGGAGCGACCGCCGATACTCCGGAACGGGAGTTTGAGAACACCGAGCGGATGTGCGCGAGGTCATCGACGGAGAAAAAGTCGATGAGCACTTTCCCGCCCTGGTCTTTGCGCTCGATGCGCACGCGCGTACCGAGCTTCTCGGTAAGTTCGCGCTCAAGCAGGAGGAGCTCGGGACTCAAGTCCGATTTGCGTACTTTCTCGACCGCCACGCGCCGCGCAAGCTGCTCGGAATCACGCACGGTGAGATGCCGCGTGAGTATCTCGGTGAAGAGCGTCTTCTGCTCCGCCGTACGGTCCATGAGCATGAGCAACGGGCGCGTGTGACCTTCGCTTATCTCACCTCCCGCAAGCGCGTCCTGCATTTCCTGTGGCAAAAGAAGAATACGGAGCGTGTTGGAAACGTACTCGCGGCTCTTGCCGACGCGCTTCCCTATCTCGATGTGCTTCAGACCGAATTCCTGGAAGAGACGCTGGAAAGCCTTGGCGCGGTCGAGCGCATTCAAGTCTTCGCGCTGGAGATTCTCGATGATGGCAAGCTCGAGCTTCATGCGGTCGGTATCTTCGGCATTGCGGATGACGACGGGGACCTGCGCGATACCCGCGAGCTTTGCGGCGCGAAGCCTGCGCTCGCCCGCGATGAGTTCGTATTCGACCGAAATGCCCTTCTCCGGCTGCTCTATCTCCTTGCGCGTGACGGTCAACGGCTGCAAAACGCCGTACTGGCGGATGGATTCGGCGAGCGAGGCGAGCGCCGCCTCGTCGAAAGACTTACGCGGCTGGAAGGGGTTGGGCTTGATGCGCTCCACTTCTACCCAAAATATTGAATCCTGAAGATATGTGCCTGCCATAATTTTGAATTATATCACGTCGGTATTTTATGTTTTTGAAGATACGCGGTGATGACCGAGTCCATTCGGTGTGCTCTTTCTTCCGGTAGAGCATTCGGATAGAACCACTTAGCGTCAAGTATTTCGACTCTATCGACTGAAATTGTACGATTGGGAATCAGCGCAAAAAAGGTGCGGACATCGAAGTTTTGATGCATGGATGGATACGAACCGAGGAATTCGAGCGGACTTAGTAGCGTTATTCCAAGCTCCTCCTGGATTTCGCGACACACTGCCTCTTCGAACGATTCGCCCCGCTTCAGACCGCCACCGGGCAGGCTCCACAAGCGATGTGAATAATTTGGTCTAATGAGCAATATTTCCCCGCCGTTTTCAATGATGACCTTCACTGATTTCTTGGCTGGTTGAAAAACTTGCCTGTACGTCTGTTGAAACGGGCGGACAAAAAACCAGAAAGTTTTTATCGCCGCATACCGTACAGCAAACCGAATATCCATGGTGCCGGGAGAGGGACTTGAACCCTCACGAGCTCGCGCTCGAACGATCTTGAGTCGTTTGCGTCTGCCAATTCCGCCATCCCGGCAGTCGGTCAATCATACTTCAACGCGAGCTTCAATTAAAGGCGGGGAGGTCTTCTGTGGCGGGCCCACCAGGACTCGAACCTGGAAATTCCGCTCTGGAGGCGGACGGTTTGCCATTAGCCTATAGGCCCTTTTGATAGCTTCTGGCTATCAGCTGTTAGCTTACAGCAAAAACAAGACAGCTCAATACTTGCTTTCGTTGACGGTCGAAACCTGACACCTGAAAGCTACTTCTTCGCCTCTTTGTGCGTCGTGTGTGCGCGGCACCAACGGCAATACTTCTTGACGTCTATTTTGCGCTCGACGAGCTTCTTGTTCTTGCGCGACCAGTAATTGATGCGGCCGCACTTCCCGCAGGCGAGTTTTATTAATTGATTTTGCGACATAGTGATGGGCACTATACTCAAAAGAATGTCCTCGCGCAACCTTTGTGTAGGATAGCTCGACTCGCTAACAAATAGTGTTCCACGGCATGAGAAGCGAAGGACTTCCCTTCACAAGCGTCACCATGATGGTATTGATGATGAGCCACGCGGCGAGAATGAGAATGAGACCGATGGCTACATTGGTGAAGATACTTCTGGCGGAGCTTACGTCGCTGCCGCCTGCGGCGGTCACGTACTTCCACCCTGCCCAGGCGAAAAGGGTCGCGGAGAGAAAGACGGCGATGTAAATACCGCCGTTGAGGATATTCTGCGCCAGCGTAGCAATATCGCAGATGGTGCAGGCAGGCTGGCCCTCGTTCCCGCACGTAACGATGGGGCCGGGCGCTCCCGCGCCTAAGGCAATCGCGGGAGAGAGCATGATGAGGATCAAGAACACCGTTGCGAGCATGGTTCCGCGATTCCTGGACATTGGAACTATTGTAGCATGCTCCAAAATACGGCATACTGCGGCTGTTGCACCGGTGGTAGAGCGGTCAAATACGACGCGCTGTAGACGCGTTGCCTTCGGGCTTCGGGGGTTCGAATCCCTCCCGGTGCACAAAACCAAAGAGACTTTAAGCTCGTGCAGTCGCGCGAGCGCGCGCACCATGGCGACGCTCCGGACCTTTGCGCACGTCGAAGACGAACTCGCCGCCTGTACCGAGCGGGGTCGAGGTATCTTTGATGTCCACCGAGACCGAGCCGCCTTCCATCACGCCGCGCGCGACCATCATATTGGCAACCGGTGTCAGTATCTTCGTCTGGATGAGTCGCTTCAAGGGACGAGCGCCGTACTGCGGGCTGTAACCCTCTTTCGCGAGATGCGCAAGTGCCCCTTCGGAGAGCACGAGTGAGATGTGCTTCTCCTCCAGGCGCTTCGCGACGATGTCCACCTGCATCTTGACGATATCCTTGATGGCGTCGGTCGAGAGGATGTTGAAGAGAACGATCTCGTCGAGACGGTTGAGGAATTCCGGACGGAAGAATTCCTTGAGCGAACCCATCACTTTGTCTTTGACCAGGTTGTAGCGTTCGCCCTCGGTCTTCGTGAGGCCGCTCCCGAATCCGAGACCCGACATCTTGTCGATGTGCTCGGAGCCGATGTTGGAGGTCATGATAATGACGGAGTTCTTGAAGTTGACTACGCGACCCTTCGCATCGGTCAAGCGGCCGTTGTCGAGTACCTGCAGGAGGATGTTGAAAACCTCCGGATGCGCCTTCTCTATCTCGTCGAAAAGAATGACGGAATACGGGCGGTGCCGGACGAGTTCGGTCAGTCCTCCGCCTTCGTCGTAGCCGACGTAGCCCGGCGGCGAGCCTATCATCTTTGAGACCGAGTGCTTTTCCATGTACTCCGACATGTCGACGCGGATGAGCGACCTCTCGCTGTTGAAAAGGAATTCCGCCAGCGCCCGCGTAAGCTCGGTCTTGCCGACACCGGTTGGTCCCAGGAAGAGGAACGAGCCGACCGGGCGATTGGGATCGGAGATGCCGGCGCGACTGCGCTTGATGGCGTCGGAGACCTTCTGCACGGCTTCATCCTGGCCGACGATGCGCTTCTTGAGCTCGGCTTCCATGCGGGAGAGCTTCTCGGCTTCTTCTTCGAGCATGCGAGAGACGGGGACGCCCGTCCAGCGCGAGACGACCGCTGCGATGTCCTCTTCGGTGATTTCTTCTTTGAGGACACGCCGCGTTTGCTGCAGTTTCTTGAGGCGCTTGGTCGCCGTTTCTATTTCGCGCTCGAGCGCAGGCATCCTGCCGTAGCGGAGCTCGGCGGTCTTGGTGAGGTCGGCCATCGCTTCGGCGGTATCGGCTTCGGTGCGGGCGTGCTCCAACTCCCCTTTCGCGCGCTTGATATCGGCCAGCGTTTCTTTCTCGTTCTTCCACTTTTGTTCGAGCTCGTGCGTCGCGTCGCGCAGGTCGGCGACCTCTTTCTCGATGGACTTCACGCGCGTACGGGCCTTGCCCTCTTCGGCTTCCGCCTCTTTCTTCAGCGCTTCTTTTTCTATCTCAAGACGGGTTATCTTGCGGTGCGCTTCTTCCAAGGCCGGCGGCTTGTTCTCGAGCGAGAGGCGCAGAGCGGAAGATGCTTCGTCGATGAGGTCGATGGCCTTGTCGGGAAGGAACCGCTCGGTGATGTAGCGCGCCGAAAGTTGCACCGCCGCGACCATGGCCGCGTCGGTGATGTGGACGCCGTGGTAAAGCTCGTAGCGCTCTTTGAGGCCGCGCAAAATGGCGATGGCGTCTTCGACGGACGGTTCGTTGACATAGACCGGCTGGAAGCGGCGCGTGAGCGCGGCGTCGTGCTCGATGTGCTTCTGGTACTCCTTGAGGGTCGTGGCTCCGATGACGCGTATCTCGCCGCGCGCAAGCGCGGGCTTCAGCATGTTGGACGCGTCCATCGAGCCTTCGGCGGCGCCTGCGCCGACCAAGGTGTGCATCTCGTCGATAAAGAGGATTATCTTGCCTTCGGAGCGCTCGACTTCTTTCATGACCGCCTTGAGACGCTCCTCGAACTCGCCGCGGTACTTGGTGCCCGCGATGAGGAGCCCGAGGTCGAGCTGGATTATCTCTTTGCCGCGCAGGGATTCGGGCACGTCGCCCGAGGCTAAGCGCTGCGCCAATCCTTCGGCGACGGCCGTCTTGCCGACGCCGGCTTCGCCGATGAGGATGGGGTTGTTCTTGGTGCGGCGCGAGAGTATCTGAATGACGCGCGTAATCTCCTGGTCGCGACCGATGACAGGGTCGAGCTTGTTCTCGCGCGCGAGCTCGGTGAGCGAGCGCGCGAAACGGGCCAAGGCGCGCGGCTTCTTCGGCTCTTCGACGTCGCGTATCTTTCCTTCCTTGATATCGGTAAGCACTCGGGCGAGTGCGACACGGTCGAGGCGGAAGCGCGCCAAGACGTCGGCGGCGGGTCCCGGGTGCTCGATGAGTCCGAGGATGAGGTGCTCCGGAGAAACGAACTGGTCGTTGAACGATGCCGCGATGCGCGGAGCGGCCTCGAAGACGCGCACCAACTCCGGCGTAAGGTAGAGCTGGAACGAGGGTGATACCGCGGTGTTACCGGAGCTGCCCTCGATGAGCTCCAAGACGGAATCCGTGAGGTGTGCGACGTCGATATCTACCTGCTCGAGCATCGGCACGACCATGGATTCTTCCTGCATGAGGAGCGCGGCAAGCAAATGGAGCGTGGATACCTGATTGTGCCCGCGCTCGACCGCGAGCTGATGCGCGCGATGTATCGCCTCTTTTGCCTTCGTCGTGTAATTATTGAACGGGGTCATACGGATATTACTTCTTTACTGACGACGTTTCTTTCATTGTATCATTTCCGGCGATCAAGGTGGCGGCCGAGATAAAGCCCGACGACGAGACTTCCCGGGCAGCCTCGGTGCTGATGCCGACGACGGCGCCGTCGGTATTGATGAGCGGACTTCCCATCATGGGGACGCCTTCGGGAATATTGGTCTCGAGCAGGTCGCCCGCACCGCTTCGCGGTACAAGCGCGGTAATGATGCCATCGGCGATGCGGTCGGCCG
>Ga0209542_10013406_pt1 | contig 14145 bp, 10 predicted proteins | sample RifCSPhighO2_01_FD_184028 | JGI IMG/M metagenome (GOLD analysis project Ga0209542, IMG submission 184028) | Soil microbial communities from Rifle, Colorado - Rifle CSP2_plank highO2_0.1 (SPAdes) (version 2) | ecosystem: Environmental > Terrestrial > Deep subsurface > Rock core/Sediment ...
AGAAGAGGGGGATTATTAAATGGAACAGTTGGAGTTATGGATTCCTTATTACAAACTTTCAGTTTATTTATAACTTATGTAAGGCTCTGGCAGTTCCAGCAGCCAAAACTTTTAAATAAAATGTATGATGATTTAGATAGAAAATTAATTGAGAATAAATTTAACTACTAATGAAAGCAGCAATTTACTCCCCTTATTTAGACACACTAGGCGGTGGTGAAAAATATATGATGACTATCGCAGAAAGCCTGTCTTCAAAATATTCTATTGATGTGTTACTTGATACTAATTTACAAGATAGGACGGATTTAAAAAAACTTTTATCCGAAAGATTTAACTTAGATTTGGATAAAGTAAATTTTATAGCTGCTCCGTTTGGAAGAGGATCAACTTTTTTACAAAGGTTAGTTTTTTTAAAAAAATACGACTTACTTTTTTATTTAACAGATGGATCAATTTTTTTTCCTACGGCAAAGAAAAATATCTTACATATTCAATCTCCACTTATTGGACAGCCAGCAAAAAGCATAATAGGTAAAACAAAACTAAAAGGATGGGATAGTATAATATACAACTCAAAGTTTACTCAAGAAAATTCACAAAAGAATTGGCCATTGGTGTCAAAGGTCATTTATCCCCCTGTGGATATAAAAAAAATAAAAGCACTAAAAAAGAAAAAATATATTTTATCTGTTGGTAGATTTTTTGGATTCTTAAAAGACAAAAAACATGAAATTTTAATAAATGTTTTTAAAGAATTAAGCTCTGAAGTCTCGGAGTGGAGTTTACACCTAGTGGGTTCTGCAACAGAAGGAGATGGAGACTATATTAATCAACTAAGAGAACAAGCCAAGGGTTTCCCGGTGAATTTTTATCCTAATTTAGGATATGATGAATTGGTTAGGCTTTATGGTGAGTCTTCTATCTATTGGCATGCCTCAGGGTATGGAGAAGAGGATCCAACTAAGATGGAACATTTTGGTATATCAACTGTGGAAGCTATGGCAGGGGGGTGTGTACCAGTAGTTATTGGGAAAGGGGGACAGGTTGAGATTGTAGATAAAGATAGCGGATTTTTATGGAACAACTTAGAAGATCTAGAAGATAAGACTTTGTCCTTAATTAAAGATAATAAATTGAGAGAAAAATTATCAAGGAAAGCTATGAAAAGAGCAAACGAATTTAGTAAGGAAAACTTTGAAAGCAATATTAAAGATCTTTTAGAATGATTATGAACAAGCTAGGGTTAATTATTTTTGCTGGAATTTTAATAAGATTATTTTTAGCTGCTTCTACTTTTCACCCAGATATACAAGCATTTAATCTAGCAGGAAAGGTTGTAGGGGAGGGGAATATCTTGAACCTATATGATTATTTATCAGGCCTTTCTAGTGATAATCCTTTAAAAAATATAGCTGTTTTCAATTATCCCCCAGCCATATATTTTCTCTTTGGCACATATCATTTTATAGTAACTTCTATTTTTAATATTCCCCTACTCAATGAGTATATTTTAGATTTACCTTCAAATTATGGAAATATTTTATTTAATTTACACTTACTATTTTTAAAACTTCCTTATTTATTTTTTGATCTGGGTGTAGGGGTTTTACTTTATAAATTATTTGGATCTAAAAAGGAAAAATTATTGGCATTTAGTTTGTGGATATTTAACCCAATAAATCTTTATGCGACCTATATGATGGGACAATTTGATATTATCCCTACTTTTTTTATGGTAGCTGCCATATATTATATTGTTAAGGAAAAACTTTATTTAGCCTCCCTATTATTAGGTTTTGGAATAGCATTTAAAATCTTTCCTATCTTTTTGCTTGTACCTCTTTTAGTAATAACGAAAGGGATAAATAAAAAGATAATGGTAGGTATTATTGCTTTGGTACCATATCTTCTTTCTATACTTCCGTATTTATCTTCCGAGGGTTTTAAAAATACCGCTCTTTTTGCAAATCAAAGCTCTAAAAGTTTATATGCCTCTATACCGGTTTCAGGTGGAGAATCTATTTTACTCTTCCCCACCTTCCTTATCTTTTTTTATCTTATTATTTGGAAAAAGGGGATAGGGAAAATATGGTCCACGAATTTAAATATATTATTGTTATTTTTTATATTTACTCATTTTCACCCCCAATGGTTAATTTGGTTAACTCCATTTTTGATTATTAATTTAGTGAAAAGAAATTTTGAAAATATATTAGCTGTAGGGTTATTGTTTATCTCCTACATTGGGATGCTACTTTTTTTTGATTCCTCACTAACCATGGGAATTTTTGCACCAATCTTTTATGATTTAAAAACTATGCCAGATATCTGGACATTGATTAATATAAAAATGGATTACAATTTCTCAAGAAGTTTACTACAATCTATATTTGTCTCAGCTGCTATTTATTTGATTTATCAAACGACGCAAAAAGAGCATGTTTAAAATAATACTACCCCTACTAATTTTTTGTCTAATCGGGTGGTTTCTTTTTACGTTTAAGATTACAGATGTTCCCCCTGGGATTAATGGAGATGAATCAATCGTTGGTTATAATGCAGCTTTAATTGCTAAGACGGGAGTTGATAGTAACGGAAAATTTTTACCAATTTTTACGAGGTTACCTGAGTCTTATGATTGGAAACAACCTGTTACTGTATATTCAACTGTTTTGACTTTTAAATTATTTGGTATTAGCTACTTCAATTTAAGAGCAGCCAGCGTTTTACTTGTACTACTTAGTGGAGTAATTATCTTTTTTCTTGTTAAGGAGTTATATGGAGGGAAGTGGGCAATTTTGTCTACAATAATATTTGGAACTATCCCTATTGTTACAATTCAATCACACCTAGCCTTAGAAAATATTGCACCAGTTCCTTTTATATCATTTTGGCTTTGGATGATGGCAAGATATACTAAATCTAATAAAACAAAGTACCTGATTTTTTCAGCAATACCTTTGGGAATAAGTATATATTCTTACCTGGGTCTTAGGTTGATTATGCCAGTACTTACTTTTTTAAGTATTGGTTATATCTATTATTTAAGCAATTTACAAAAAGGAAAAAGGTTTAATCTTTTTCCTATTATTTTATTTGTGGTTAGTATAATACCTTTTATAGTGTTCTTATTTATCATAAGAAGTGAATATCCAGCAGCTGTATTTGCTAGTAATAGGCCTCAAAACGCAATGTCTTATCAGCAGTTTTTTTTGCCATTCCTTTCCTCATTTGATTTATCTTTCCTTTTTATCAAAGGTGATTTAACTCCGTATCACTCTACAGGAAAGCAGGGAATGTTTTTGCTTGCTACCCTACCTTTATTTCTTCTAGGACTTTTCAAAATGGCCAAAGAAAGAACCCCCTTTCAAATATTTGTCTTACTGGCTTTCTTCCTCACCCCTCTTCTTTATGGATTACCAGGTTCTGTACATAGAGCATCGAGATTACTCACCCTACTACCTATGTTTACTGTCATTACAGTCCTAGGTTTTAGAAGTTTATTTGAAATAAAAAGGAAAATAATAAGTATTGTTTTAGGTCTTTTAATTTTGACCTTAATATTTATAAACTATAAAGATTTTGTATTAGATTACTGGTTTGATTACCCAAATAGAGTAAATCAAGATTTTGAAAAACCTATACATCAAGTTTTTGAAAAAGCTTATAAGTTTTCTAAGCAAGACAATCTAAATCTTTATATACAAGAAGATATACCAGGTAGAAATCCCCCTGCCTATCTTTTTTTCGAAAACGCATATTCCCCTAGTGGTTTTATGAGATGGAAAGCAGAACAAGTCTTACCAAGTAAAAGCATAGTGATTGTTTCATCTTCTGTTTATGACAAGTTATCAAAAGATGAGATGTTTTATCCCGAAGAGATTGAGGTTTTAGATCATGGGTCACTAGATTTAATACTTTTAATTAATAGATCAGATCGTGAAGTCCAATTACAAAAGAGGAAGTACATATGAAAAATAGGTTCTTTATAGTTACCTTATTTCTTTTTTTGGCTTTTGCAATAAGAGTAATTAATATTGATTTTCCTTCTCTTAGCTTTGAAGAAGCAAGAATAGCAGCAAGAGGGTATATGCTTATAACTCAAGGTACAGATGAGTTAGGTAGACTGTCCCCTTTTCTTTTTAATGCCTTACACGATTACCAACTTCCTGTTACCTCATATCTTACTGCTGGGGGTGAGGCGATTTTTGGTAAATCTGATTTAGGAGTAAGAATCCCCTTTATATTAATTGGGATATTGATAAGTTTACTCACCTTTCAAGTGGCAAAATTCTTTAGTCCTAATTTCTTTTTTAGAATAACTAGTGCCATAATTACGGCTTTTTCGCCTGCTCTTATTGTTTTATCTAAAGTTCCTAACGAAACTATTGTTTTGACTTTTATATTATTACTACTTTTTTATCTTTTAATTACCAGAAAAAATTTAATTGTAATTATCCTGACTATGGTGATAGCTATCCTTGTTTCCAAATTAGCCTGGCTTATTATTCCTCCATTTGTCTTTTTTACTATTTTCTTTTATTCAGAACCTATAAAGCAAAAAAGGCAGCTAATATTAATATCTTCTGCAATACTAATTACTTTATCTATCTTTATTTTTTATCTAACTATTCCTCAAGCAAAGAGAAGTTTATTAGAGAATAACTTTTCTCTTTTTTCTGATGTGACCATTAAAAATGGTATAGATACTTTAAGAGGTCAGGGTTTAGAATCTAGTTGGCCTAGCTTTTTAGAGAGAGTGTTATTTAATAAGTCTCACTACCTGATTACTGGATTTTTACACTGGATATCTCATCTTAATCCTGCAATTTATTTTGGGCAATTTGATTCATCTGGTAAATTAAATTTCTCACAAATTGGAGCTTTAAGTAAAATCTTAATTATTCCTGCTACTTTTGGAGTGATTTTTCTTATAAAGAAAGGAGATAAAAAAAGTAGATTTTTATTTGCCTATTTTTTAATCTTAACTTTTCCTTCATTATTTATATATCCTAATCTAAGCTTGGAATTAGCTGTTATAACTATACCTTTTGTCTCTTTGATAATGGCTTTTGGTATTTCTCAAATTAAGGAGAAACTTGCCCTAGCCATACTTTTTATAATGATGTTTGAACTATTCGTTAATATGATAAACCTTACTCCAGAGTATAAAAATACAAATAATCTACGACCGGCTTGGGTAAAAGATATAGCTTCTGATATCTCAAGCAGTTCAAAGGAATTTCCTACGGCGGTCTCTGATGATATAGTTTCTGATATAGTCCCGCTTATCCAATGGTATGGCCCTACGATTCAGGGAGAATTTTCATCAATCTCCTATCCTTATAAATTTCGCCAATATAATTTAGCTGATATCAAAATTATGGGATCTGATCAAAACTTTAGTACTTGCAGCACAAATGAACACCAAAGGTTGTTTATAAGTAAACGAGATTTAGAAAAAGCTCAAAAAGCAAAAGAGGTAAAAATAAGCAAGATTTATCGAGATAATCTAGGAACGGATAGGGTTTTTGCGGTGCTTGAGGATATATGTATAAGATGAAAATTTATTTACTATTAATTATCCTTTTAGGAGTATTTTTAAGATTATATCTTTTGTTGGATTTTCCTATCCAACTAAATCATGATGAAGTAACTCAACTTTATGATGCTATTTCTATTGCTCAAACCGGGAAAGATATTTATGGTAACTTTCTACCCTTTATCTTTCCCTCAGTGGAGGATTTTAAACCACCTTTTTATACTTATCTTACTTCTTTCTTCTATTTCTTTTTTGGCGGGGGAGAGTTAACGATTAAACTACCCGGAGTCATATTTGGAGTATTACTTATTCCTGCTTCTTTTATGTTTGTCTTGAAGTTATTAAAGAATAAGCAAATCGCTCTTATCTCTGCCTTATTTACAGCAATTGCTCCTTTTGAAATATTTTTTTCTAGAAAAGGTTTTGAGAATGGGGCAGGGATCTTTTTAATGCTAGTTGGTTTTATTTGTATTTTTACCTACTTTGAGAAAAGAAAGAGTCTGTATCTTTATTTGGCTTCAGGAATTTTTGCATCTGCTATGTATACTTATTTTTCGCATGCAATTATTATTCCTCTTTTACTATTATCATTTTTTATAATTTTTAGAAAATATTTCTCGAATCTTAAAAAGCTCTTTTTACCTTTACTGACTTTTATCTTACTTTGTTTACCATTATTTTTAATGATTCTTGTAAATCCAGACACTAGATATAGATCTGAGACAGTTTTTGTAACTCAGGATATTAATTTAGGAAAACAGATAGATTATGGAAATAAATATAAAGCAATTCTAGACTTTAGCTTTAATAGGTATTTAAATCAATTTAACCCTATTTACCTTTTTGGAAATGGTTTAGATCTAACTCACCAAGGACCAATAGGAGCAGGTCCTCTTTTACTTATTCAGTTTCCTTTTTTAATTCTGGGAATAATATATTTTATTAAAAAAATAGATTTAGCTGAACAAAAGAAATTTATGTTTTTTTGGATCATTTTAGGTACACTACCAAGTGGTCTAACTTTTGAGGCGCATAGTCCTCACAGGATTGTAATGGTTTTTACTATGCTAAATATTGTTTCTGCTGTTGGTTTATATTATTTCCTTAAATCAGCCAGAAAATTTATTCCACTTATCTTTCTATTATTTTTAGCAAATTTTATCTACTTTACTCATATATACTTTGTGAACTTTCCTTTTGAAAAATCTCAGTATCTACAATATCCTTTCAAACAGGTTTCACAATTTGCCTGGTCACAGTATGATAATGTAGATCAAATAATATTTGATCCTTTATATGGAGAAGTAGCCCCCATGATAGGTACTGGAGCACACTACTTTATGGCCTACTATGGAGGATATCCACCTATCAAATTTCAAAAAGAATACAGACGAGGGGATAAGGAAAGAGAGGTATTATTCGATAAGTTTTCTATCCGAAAGGTAGACTGGAGAGAGGATCAAAATTTAAAAAATGTCCTAATTATAGCCAGTTCCTGGAGCTTGCCAACTGATGTAGATAAAACTAAGATAATAAAAACATTTTATTTTTACAACCATCAGCCTGCCTTTTATGCTATAAAACTCTAATATGATTAAACAAAAAGTAGTAATAGTAATGCCAGCTTATAATGCTGAAAAAACTCTTCTAGATACGTATAAAGAGATACCTGGATACCTTAGAAAAAATATTATCTTAGTTGATGATCAAAGTAAGGACGAAACAGTATTTTTAGCTACAAGTTTAGGAATAAAGGTATTTAGTCATCCCAGTAATTTAGGTTACGGAGGAAATCAGAAAACTTGTTACTGGGAGGCATTGAAACTAAATCCTGATGTTGTAGTTATGCTTCATCCTGATTATCAATACGATGCTAGGTTAATTGAAGAGCTAATTAGACCTATTTCTGATGGACGTTTTGATTTCATGTTTGGGAGTCGAATCATGGGGAGAAAGTCTGCTTTAGATGGAGGCATGCCTAAAATTAAGTATTATATAAATAGGTTAGTGTGTCTTTTAGAAAATGTGTTGCTTGATGTTAATTTTACAGAACATTTCTCTGGATTTAGAGCTTACTCAACAGAAGTTTTAAAGACTATTCCATTTCAGCGATTCTCTAATGATTTTGTCTTTGATCAGGAAATGGCAATCTCAGCTATAAGTTTTGGGTTTAAGATAGGAGAGATTCCAATACCTACCAGATATCACGAGAAAGCCTCATCTATACAATTTATTAAAGGTACGAAATTTATCCTAGAAACGTTTTGGACCATTTTAGTTTACAGATTACATAAGTTAGGAATAGTAAGAAGTAGACTTTTTAAATAAAACTAAAAAGATGACATTTCAGATTACAACTTATTACCGCCTGCTACTTTTAGCTGTTATCTTTGGCAATTTATGGATCTGGAGAATTTTAAGAGAAAATTTACTAATAGGTATTCTATTAATAATATTAAGCTTTCTTCTTTTTAAACAAGTAATTACAAAAGTTCAAAAAAGACAGTTTTTTTTATTAATTTTAATATTTGCAACTATAAGTTTTATTACCCTAAGGGTTGGTTTTGATAATAATATTTTTGTTAGTTCGGCAGAGGAAAAAATACAACAAAATACTAGACATGGATTTTATTCAGTTGAGCTAGGTAAGCTGTTTAAGAATACAATTAGTCTGCAATTTCATAAGTACTTAAGCACATCAATTTATAAGCTTGAGAGGAATTTATTTTACAACTTAGATCCTAATCTTTATTTCTTTGCTGCTCATCCAAGAGAAAGGGCAGGAGTAGGAGAATTTGGGAAATATCCTTGGTTTTTACTTCCTTTTTTTATAATAGGATTATTTTTGGCAATTAGATATTATTATCTACCAACTGGGATTTATTTTATTTGGACCTCACTTATAAGTATTTTCTTAAACCCTGGCTATTATTTAGGCCCAGTCTTATTTTTTCCTTTAATGAATATTTTAATAGTGCTAGGCCTTATTTTTTCTCTAAGAATAGTAAAAAATAAAATTGGAGGAGTTAGATTGTGAGTATAAGAGAAATTATTATTCTGGCTTTAGTGCTAGCATTAAGTCTCTTAGTAAGGCTTTATCAACTAGATACAATCCCATTTGGTTTAAATATTGATGAAGCTTCAATGGGATATAATGCTTATTCACTTTTAGAAACAGGTAAGGATAGGTATGGTCAGGCTTTTCCTGTTATTTTTCGATCCTTTGGATCCTTTCAGGCCCCTCTTTATACGTATCTTACAATACCAGCAGTTCTATTATTAGGTGCAAATATCTTTGCAGTCCATCTAGTTTCAGCGCTCTCTGGATTTATAGTTGTCTGTGCTACTTTTTTAATTTCATATTTAGGTTTAAAGAAAAATTTTAAACTAGCAATTTTAATATCAATGGTAGTGGGTTTTGCTCCCTGGTCTATTTTATTTACCAGATTTGGAACTGAGGCAAGTTTAGGATTAGCGTTTTCTGTTTTAGGTATAGCGCTTTTTATCCTATCCTTAAACAAGATTTATTTTTTTCTTCCTGCTTCTTTTTTTCTAGGGATTGCAACTCATGCTTATTATAGTGAGAGAATAATAAGTGTTATATTTTTCATAGGATTTAACTTTCTTTTTTTTAAAAAACTTCACCAATATAAAAAATGGTTAATTTTAGGCACTATTATTTTTATAGTAACTCTACTGCCCCATTTAATAATAATAGAATCAGGAGCATTTACCAGAAGACTGGAACAAGTAAATTATTTTAGTGAAGAGACATTTTTACAACAAGGTGAGAACCTAAGATATTTTCCCTTAGGAAGATTTCTTTATATAGTAAGAGAATTCTCGAGTCAATATATAGCCTATTTTTCTCCTCGAAATTTATTCTTTGATGCTGATCCGCAAAGTGCGCGTTCCATACCAGATTTAAGTGTTTTTTACAGCTGGATGGTAATACCCTTTTTTATTGGGATTCATTATTTATTTAAAAATAGCACTTTACCTTTAATTAAAGTACTTATTTTTACTGTCTTAATCAGTCCAATCCCTGCAGCTTTAACAAGAGACGCTTTCTACACTCTTCGCACCTTGCTTCTTTTATGGTCTTTTTGTTTTATTATTGCTTTTGGAATTTATAATCTTTTAAATAAAATATCCTACCTTTATTTAAAACTTGGACTCAGTTTGATAATTATAATTTATTCAGCGGTCTCACTCTATATCTCTTACTTTATTTTATTTAAATATGAAAGAGCAGAAAATTTTGGTAATTCCTATATTAAATTGCTTGAATTTATCGAGCAGAATAGAAATTATCAGGGAAAAAAGTTTGTAATAGATAATTCTAGAGAGCCCAGCGTAGGGATAAGAATAGCCTATCTTAAAAAATATGATCCAGCTAAATTACAACAGACGCTAGGTCCAAATGTAAGGGATAGATACTATAGTACTTTAGAATTTGAGGAAGTATATAGTCTTGATAATATTGAAGCCCGACCGATATCTTGGAAAGAGGATCCATCTAAACAATTAATTTTAATAGGGGATAGTTTAGCCATCTCTGATCAGCAAATTATAGACCATAGGTTGAAATTGGAGTTTGAGATCAAAAATTTATCTGGACAAGTCAATCTTCGGGGTTATTCTACTTCCCCAACCCAAAGAGAATAGGTTAAAATATATTGATGAGATATTTTCAATTAATAATTCTTACAGTAATTATATTACTAGCTTTTATTTTAAGGTTTCATAAGGTTACAGAAATACCTCCAGCTTTAAATTGGGATGAAATATCCATCTCCTATAATGCCTATTCAGTTTTAAAGACTGGTAGGGATGAATGGGGACAATTTTTACCTATCCATTTTAAGTCTTATGGAGAGTATAAGTTGCCACTTCAGGTCTATCTAAGTATCCCTGGGATTGCTCTTTTTGGATTAAATGAGTTAGGTGTAAGGATTACCCCTGTTATATATGGAACATTGACAGTTCTTTTGATGTTTTTTTTGAGTAGGGCTCTTTTCAAAAGTAATCTTGCAGGATTAATAGCAGCCTTTCTACTTGGTATATCCCCTTGGCATATACACCTGACCAGAGCATCTTTTGAGTCATCTTTAGCAACAATGTGGATTGTATTAGGTATATGGTTTTTGGTAAAGGGTTTTGAAAGGAAAAAATGGTTTATATTTGCCATGATTCCATTTGCTTTGTCAGTATTTACTTATAATGCTGCCAGGATTTTTTCTCCCTTATTTTTAGCAACAACCCTCCTGGTTTATAAAAGAGATTTAATTAAAATAAAAAGAGTTGTTATTATTTGTATAGTTCTATTTGTGGTTCTTTTACTTCCATTAATACCTTTTTTAATTAGTGGGGATAGAAGCGCCAGATATAAATTGGTAAGCATTACAGATGATCCTGGATTAATTCCGAGGATAAATGAAAACAGGGGGGCCTCAGCCCTTCCTAAGCCCCTTCCTCGGTTAATACATAATAAGGTAACCTATATTAGTTTCTATTTTGTAAAGAATTATTTGTCTCATTTTACCCCTCAATTTTTATTTATTTCAGGAGCCCCACACAGACAGCATCATGTTCAAAATATTGGACAGCTATATTTATTCCAAGCTCCCTTTTTAATTATTGGTTTAATATTTTTAATTTTATCTAAACATAAATTTAAAGGGTTACTCTTTTCTTGGCTTTTTTTAAGTTATATACCTGTTTCAGTCACTGGCGATAGTATTCCCCATGCACTTAGAACACTTATTGCTGTGCCTTTTTATCAACTCGTATCTGCTTTTGGGTTTTTAACCTCAGTGAATTGGTTAAGGAAAAAACATAGACTATTAATGTACTCACTTTTTTTAATCCTTTCTCTTTTTATCATTTTTGAAGTAGGAAAGTATTTGCAGAATTATTATCAGGTTTATCCTAGGGCTTACTCCAGAGACTGGCAATATGGGTATAAACAGGCGGTGGAATATATAAATGAGAATAAAGACGAGTATGAACTAATTGTTTTTACTAGACACTTTGGAGAGCCACATATGTTTACCTTATTTTTCTCAAAGTATGATCCACAAAAATATCAAACTGATCCAAATTTAGTTAGGTTTGAAACATATGACTGGGTAAGGGTTTTGAAGTTTGATAAATTCTATTTTCCAGATTTAGGTGATAAAGTTACACAAGCCCAGGATATTCTAGAGGAGAATAAAGGCAAAAATATTTTACTTATTGGAAAAAGCGGGGATTTTCCTTCTGGGGTAAGAAGATTAAAAGTTATTAACTTTTTGGATGGCACTCCTGCTTTCGAAATAGTAGACAATAGATGATCAAAATTTCACCAAAGATTATACTAATTTTAGTAGTAATTTTTTTTCTTATTACAAGACTATATAAAATAAGTGAAATACCGGTTTCTGTTTATTGGGATGAGGCCTCAATTGGTTACAATGCTTATTCTATTATCCAAACTGGAAAAGATGAGTGGGGAGATTTTCTCCCTTTACACCTTAGAGCTTTTGGTGAATTTAAACTTCCGGTATATGTATATAGTGTTGTTATTTCTGAATTTGTTTTTGGATTAAATGAATTTGCTGTAAGAATTCCAGCTGTTTTATACTCTTTGGGTGTAGTTTTAGTGACTTATTTGTTGACTAAAAAAATATTTGACGTTAAAACTGCCCTCTGGTCTTCTTTTTTTGTGACTATCATCCCCTGGTTTTTTATTTTTTCAAGAACTGGATATGAAGCAACAGCAGGGTTAATGTTTTATCTTTTAGGAATTTATTTATTCTTATTATATAAAAGATCTGCTTTATTTATATTTATTGCAGTAATAAGTTTTATTATAAGTATCTACAGTTATAATTCTTTCAGGGTGATCATTCCACTTACATTGATAATTTTAGGCATATATGAAGCACACAATCTATTACAAAATAAGAATAGTTGGAAAGTAGGAGTACTTTCATTAATTATTTTTCTAGTTTCCTGGATACCTATTTACAGATTATATGTGTTTGATACAGGGGCTATAAGGGCTAAAGCAGTTGCTGAGACTAAGATAGAAAATTTATTTTCTAATTATTTTTCACACTTTAGTCCTAATTTTTTACTTATAGAGGGAGATAAAAATTTAAGAAGTCATATTGGATATTTTGGGCAACTGAGTTTACCCATATTTATATTTTTTGTAATAGGATTATTTGAGATACTTAAAGTGAGATCGAAATATAGATTTTTAATACTATCATTTTTATTAATTTCTCCTATTGCTGCTACTTTAACAAAAGAATCGCCACATTCTTTAAGAGCCATTTCAGCAGTTCCTTTTATAAGTATAATTGGAGCCTTTGGGGTTATTTACTCTGAAAGATTTTTTAAAAAGGAATCTTTTTTTAATATTGGTTTAATAACAATTTGTTTACTATTTTTCTTAAATTATCTTTTTAATTTTTCAACTGAGTATCCTAATAAGTCTTCTCAAGATTGGCAGTTTGCTTATAAAAAAATCTTTGCTAGATATAAGGAAGATGCTCCTAAGACTAATAAGTTTATTGTTTCAGATGAATACGGCCAACCTTATATCTTTGCTTTGTTCTATCTAAAATATGACCCTGAAAAATTTAGAGAAGAAGTAGTTAGAAGTGATGTATCAGATTGGGGCTTTTCAACAGTAGAACAATTTAATGGGTTTTTCTTTAGTAAAATTCCAAAATAATTATGAAAATTAAAATATTACTTTTAGTGATTATATTATTGGGGGCAGTTTTAAGATTATATAAGCTAGATTTAGTACCGCCTTCTTTGAATTGGGATGAAGCAGCAGTAGGTTATAATGCTTATACCATTGCCAACTCCGGAAGAGATGAGTATGGAAATTTTTTTCCGCTTTATTTTCTTTCTTTTGGAGAAGGTAAGAACCCAATTCATATATATTTCACTGCTCTGTCAGTTAAAATCTTAGGTTTAAACGAGTTAAGTACCAGATTACCCTCAGCCCTTTTTGGAATTTTTAATATTATCCTTATTTTTCTTTTGGTTAGAGTTGTTTTTAACAAAGAAACATTGGCTTTATTGGTAGCTTTTTCCCTTGCGATATCTCCTTTTAATATTCACTTTTCCCGTTTTAATCATGAAGCGAATTTTGCTCTTTTTTTCTTCATGTTGGGAATCTATACTTTCTTTTTAACTATTAAGCGAGGAAAGGCTTTGTTGCTATTGTCTACTGTAAGTTTTTGTTTTAGCTTTCTTTCTTATAATGCAGCTAAGATATTTATTCCGTTGACTATGATTCTATTATTTATTTTGTATATAAATAATCTTATAAAGTTTAAAAAGCAGCTGATTGGATCGATCTTAATAATTTTTCTGTTTTGTTTTTTACTCTTCATAAATCCTCAACTCTTAGGAAAAGCTAGAGCAGACCAGACAATACAAGGTAGGGGTGAAGTTGAGAATACTTATCTTTTTAAAATGACCAGTAATGAACTGTTGGGTAGAATTAATTTGGCTGCGATGCAATATAGTTGGCATTTTAGCCCACAGTTTTTATTTATTACAGGTGACAAAAATCCTAAGCTTTCTTCACAAAC
>Ga0209542_10013407_pt1 | contig 14144 bp, 16 predicted proteins | sample RifCSPhighO2_01_FD_184028 | JGI IMG/M metagenome (GOLD analysis project Ga0209542, IMG submission 184028) | Soil microbial communities from Rifle, Colorado - Rifle CSP2_plank highO2_0.1 (SPAdes) (version 2) | ecosystem: Environmental > Terrestrial > Deep subsurface > Rock core/Sediment ...
GTTTTTCCAAACTCCTCCAATCAGTGGAGGTGGAGGAAGCAGATTCGGGCATGGGGATTATGCTAAACGAAGGATCAATCGTACTTGATGGCGAAAAAGGGCCTAGTGCCAATACGGTAGTACATATGATGGTACACCAAATGGTGGATTCTCTAATTACGAGAAGACTGCTTCAGCAGTCGGAAGTTGAAGGTCTTTTTGTCCAGTCCAAAGCTGCCGGAGCACTGGTTTCACAAAAAGCGGCAACAAGCTGGTATGAATTCATTGCCGAGACAGCCACGGTCGCCGTTGATCCCAAGGGAAACTATACTCCCGTGAATACTCCGATAGCCAAGGCCCAGTTTGAATTTGTCTACAAATGGCTGGAAGACAAAAAAATAATCCTGGATTCACCATTGGATTAGAACACACTACCATACTATGGATACTATTGATATTGAAGACCCAATTTTCGAGTATCACAAAGTGTCTTAAGTATCCATAATTCTGTTTCAAGTAACGACTATGCTAATATAGATCTTATGGCAGAAGACACCCAAACAGAAAGCTTTCTTGAACCGCAACGGATCGTGCGATATTTTGGTCTCCAAGAAGGAGACCACGTGGCGGACTTTGGAGCGGGACACGGTTACTTTACGATTCCCATGGCCAAGGCGGTGGGCGGCAACGGCAAAGTCTACGCGATTGATGTGCAAAAATCCGTACTAGATATCGTCCGCTCTCGAGCCAAACTCGAGCATCTGCTTAATGTAGAGCCGCTCTGGGCCGATCTAGATCGCGCACAGGGGTCAAAACTAAAAGAAAACTTTCTTGAATTCGTCCTCATGGCCAACGTGCTTTTCCAATCAGAAAGCCGAGCCAGACTTTTTGAGGAAGCATTTAGAATTTTACGGCAAGGGGGAAGATTGGCGGTTGTTGAGTGGGATCAGTCGCCAGCGCCCATGGGGCCCCCAATCAATTTGCGGGTCAAAAAAGAGACGGTGCGCAGTCTTGCCGAAGACTCTGGGTTTGAATTTAGTAAAGAATTTGAGGCTGGAAGCCACCACTACGGACTATTTTTTGCTAAAAAATAATCCGAAAACGTAAAGTGTAAATAGCAAAATGAAAAACGGCAGACAGAAATTTAAATTTTTAATTTTACATTTCAGTTTTTAGCTTTTCATTTTTACTTTTTAATTTGAAACATGCCTAAGCCGCAATTACTCATAATCGGAGGTATTCTCTTGGTGGTCATAACCATCATTCTCATTTCCTTTGGGTTTCTTCCTGGACGAAAAAATCCAGCTCCCGAGCCCGTGACTATCGCGTTTTGGGGGGTTGGAGATGACGAGTCGGCGTATAGAGCGGTCTTGGCCGACTTCCAAAAAGAATATCCGCACATTACAGTAAACTACAAAAAACTCCCCGAAGGGAATTATGAGCAAACACTACTTAACGCTCTGGCGGAAAACACCGGGCCGGATATTTTCATGTTGCACAATTCCTGGGCGCAAAAGCATGAGGGCAAGGTATTCCCCCTATCGCAAGTCTCCCAGTTTCAGGCCAAAGATTTTCAAAACGCTTTTGTGCCCATGGCCCAAGAAGACCTTATCGGAAAAAATGGGGAAATTCTTGGCCTTCCTTTATATATAGACACGCTGGCTCTTTTTTATAACCAAGATATGTTTTCAACTGCCGGCTTGGCGCAAGCTCCCAAAATATGGGATGAGGTTCTCGTGACCTCGCAGAAACTTACGACGGCAAATACCACAGGAGATATTTTAAAAAGCGGAATAACCCTCGGCACCTATACTAATATTGACAGAGCTTTTGAAATTTTAAGTTCGCTTATTTTGCAATCGGGAGATCCGATTGTTGACAAAAACGAACGCCGAGTACAACTAACCCGAGGAGCTTCAGATTCCTTTGCCTTCTTTAGTTCCTTCGCGGACCCCCTAAAGCCGCAATTCACCTGGAACGACCGGCAAAGACCGGCATTTGTGGCTTTTGGGGAAGAAATCGTCGCCATGACCTTTGGATTCTTGGGCGATGTTCCGAGGGTTCAGGCCAGAAATCCACACTTAACTCTCAAAGTAGCGCCATTTCCGCAAATAAAACAGGGGTCTTCAGGGGCGATAGTTTACGGTGCCTACTACTTCCCCACGGTTTCTAAAATTTCCGCGCATCCGGGAGAGGCCTGGCAATTTCTTCTTTTTCTCTCCTCAAAGCCCCACGCCAAACAATACCTTGAAGCCACAGGCAAAGTCCCCGCCCGTTTTGATCTCATAGCCGAAGGTGCTGACAATCAAACCAAAGACGTGTTTTACCGCCAAGCCCTTTTTGCAAAGTCGTGGCAAATTCCGGACGACCGGATTTCCAGAAACCTATTTCAAAACGCCATAGGCTCTTTGCTCACGCGCGCGGGAAGCGCTTCAGAAATAGTATTTCGCCTGCAGGAGCAACTGCATTTGCTTATGCCGTAGTAACGAATAACACATATATAAATACCCCAAAATGTCTCTTAAATTTTTCTTTATAGCAGTTTTTTGTCTGGTATTCTCCTTCCCCGTATTAACGCTTGCCCAAGATTATACTCCCCTTGTTCAGTGTGGAACAACGACTACCGATCCCTGTACTATCTGCGACCTTTTTGTGCTTATTCAGAGAGTCCTCAACTTTCTCTGGTGGGGAGTTTCTGTTCCTTTAATGGCGCTCATGCTCGCTTGGGGAGGATTTTTGATGATAGTGCCGGGATCAAGCGGAGAAAAGTCGGCCGGATCCCTAACCAAGGGCAAAAAAATTATTACCAATGCCCTACTTGGGGTTACGATCGCCTTCTTTGCCTGGCTTATGGTGGATACGGTTATCAAAGCCCTTTCCGGACAGGGAATTGCCTCTGGATCTGCGGCAGAGACGGTACAACAACTGCCTGGCGGCTTTGGGCCGTGGAATCAAATAAGGTGCACTACCTCTTCCGGTACCGCACCTGCACCCCTGTCCCAACCCCAGTCGGTCTTTGCGCGAAATCCGGAAGGCATAACTTCCGAGGCCGCTCGCCAAGCGTGTCCGACCTGTGTCCCCCCGTCGGTGCCCATCAAAGTAACAAACGCTTGCGGTGGAAATAGGTGCACCATAGATAGTGATCTAAATGACCGACTAAGATCTATATATGATAGTTCTCTAAACGGTGGAGATTTCAGAAGGTGGTGGGAGGTGACGGAAGCGTTCCCGCCCACGCGCGTCCACCAAGATTCGTGTCACGCAAAAGGAACTTGTGTAGACGTGGGGCTTCGTGGGGGTGCGGCCGGAAACCCCAAAGACATTGTGGCTTTTATGCAAAAAGCTGGTCAAAACAGGCTTACGGTCGAATACGAAGTTACAACCGAGGCAAAACGCCAGACCATTCTTAACTCTCCAGAGTTCAAAAATTCGGGGCTTCCGCCTTCAGCAGTAAAATATTACCCAACGGCCAAAATCGACGGTGACCACTTCTCTGTTTATAAAGCCGAATATAGGAGATAATACAAATTATGGACCTTATCTCGTCAATCTTCACCATCCAAATCGTTACCTTTTTCCTCCTTACCAACGAGTTTATTGAGCTTTAGCCGATTATATGCAGAAAAAACTGTTGTGGAAAATCCTTTTGTACCAATCCTTTGTTTTTGCTATGCTGGTTAGAGGATCTCTTACTTATGCCATTACCTTTGATAATCCCGTAGGATCGTCAAATTTCCCTGCGCTTTTGGACAAAATTTCCGGGGCCATCATCCCCTTAGCCCTGCTTGCCGCCACCGTCGGGATCGTGATCGCGGGATTTAAATACATCACGGCATCGGTAAATGGCGACCAAAAAAAGATCGCCGAGGCGCACCAATGGTTCTTGTGGACAATCGTCGGTGCCTCCGTAGTTATCGGTGCCAAGGCTCTCTCCAGCGCCGCTCTCAATTTCGCCAAAGACTTGTAAAAAAACGGTGTTTAACCCTCATACCTATCAGCGAGTAATCAACGTTTACCACTAAAAAGGTCGAGAAAAGACAAAAAACCAAAAATCAAACTAATTTTTAAATAATAAACCTTAACAAAACCAAACAAATGTCTAAAAAACTTCAAGTATCTATTATCTCCGCAGTCTCGTTTGCCACTCCTTTTTTTGCCTTCGCTCAGACAACCCCCCTCGGCACGACACTTGCCAGCCTCAATAGCACGCTTAATACAATCATTGGCATTCTTTTTGTGATTGCGACGATCGTATTCTTGTGGGGAGTTATTCAGTTTATTGCCTCCTCTGGGGACGAAGCAAAACGGGCAAAAGCTAAAGGTATCATGACCTGGGGCATTATCGGCCTGGCAGTTATGGCAGCGGCTTGGGGAATCGTCAATGTCCTCGTAACCTACTTTGGCGTACAAGGAGTAAACGCCCCTCCTTCAATTCCAAAGATTCCTTTCCAGCAATAATTATTTAGCCTTAAAAAGCCCATAGCCAATACCATGAACACGGTAAAAAAAATATTCTTCGGTATTCCCTTGTCGCTATGGGCTTTTCCGGTTTTTGCGCAAGGATCCCAAACCGTAGCGGGGATCGTGCAAAAACTTATCCGCGAAGTTCTTCAGCCGCTTGTCTATCTTCTTTTTGGGCTTGCAACCATAATTTTTCTTTGGGGAATAATCCAATATGTTATTGCGCAATCCGGAGATGAAAAAAAACTGGCTGACGCCAAGCGCGTCATGATCTGGGGAATTATCGGACTCTTTATCATGTCCTCGGCTTGGGGAATCGTCTCCGTACTTTGCAATTTCTTCGGAACGTGCCCCGGTGGAGGAGGTGGCGGATATCAGGATAACAGTTCCGGGTTTGGAGTAGATTTGTTCTAAATCTCTATTAAAAATCAAACTCCGCTCGTACGAGCGGAGTTTGATTTTGGCTTTATTTTTGTATATAATTTTGTTATAGTCGGGCAGGTGGCGGAATCGGCATACGCGCAGGGCTTAGAACCCTGTGGTCGCAAGACCTTGAGAGTTCAAGTCTCTCCCTGCCCACCAGAACCCCGATGTGGCTTTAGTGGGTTTTGCCGAAGAAGACAAAATAGCAATCCCAAAGTTTCAAAAAACCCCTAATGCCCATGTAGTTTAACGGCAGAACAAATCCATGGTAAGGATTAAACGAGGGTTCGACTCCCTCCTTGGGCTTATAGATTATTGATAAAAACTTCCTTGCGTCATTTTGCAATTTGAATTTTTAATTTTGCATTTGGCTGAAGCGGAGCAGAAGGAACATGCCCCAACCAAATTTAATAAAAATGCAGTGCGCCAAGTGCAAGCGCATAAACTACTGGACTAGCAAGAACAAGAAACTGGTGGAGCGCAAGCTTGATTTCAAAAAGTACTGCCGTTGGTGCAAAGCGCACACCCAGCATAAAGAAGGAAAGAAATAGGGGCTAAACCCTAGATTTTTGTCACTAAGTGACGAAAATAGGGTCGCCCGAACATTTTGCAAGGCAAAATGTTTTAGGGGGATTGGTGAAGTGGTATCACAAGAGCCTCCAAATCTCTTGTCGGGGGTTCGATTCCCTCATCCCCCGTTGTAATAAAAAGCTCCCTCATCGGAGTTTTTTATTACAATTAAGCACGGAATCGAACCCGGGAAAGGGGTCGGGAAAACGGAAGTTTTCCCGAAGCGGAAGAATGAAAACCGAGAGGTTTTCAGGAGCAGTGAGCGGCCAAGCGAATTGCGACGGGTTCTAGGAGCGAAGCGACGGATTCCCTCATCCCTTATTTTAAAAAATAGCACCTTAATGCTATTTTATGTTGGTAATTCAGGAAGTTGGGCTTTTAGCCAACGACCAGTTGCCCCCTCTGCATGATAAAGAAAATGGCCATTCGTAATATATGTAAACACACCGGGTACAGCCGTATTTACTACTCTTACTAAATGTAATTCAATTTCAGTTGACCCGAAGGCTTTTCCATAAAACCACCAAAATCCAACTTCTGTTGGCCACTCATTTTGCCAATTCGTACTTTTCGGAGTTTCTCCGATAGCTGGCATTCTTTACCCTCTTTTTAGTGGTTCAAAAAATATATCATATCGATTCCTCCCTGTCGACTTTGAAAAATATCTTAAGTCCAGTTCAGGCAGAGTCTTTTTGAAACGGCATCTCATATAGACGGAATTCCCTCATCCCTCGAAAACAAATGGAAACTCCTGCACACGCAGGGGTTTTCGTTTGCGTTATTCCTCCTTATTTGGTAGTTTCCATAAAGCACATAGGTCTAATGGTAAATTTGGGGGGCTAATTTGTTGAATTTGGCGATCTAAGCAAAAAATTAATCAGTTTCAACTTTCGTTTCTTGATAAGTCCTCGGTGTACTCTCATCGCGGTTTTTGTATGTGAAAAAGTTCCCTCAAGACAGTTCGTCGTGTTTGGAATGTTCAATTCCGGATAGCGTTCGCAGGTAAACAGGTAGGGAAGGTTTCTCATGATGCTGAAGTAGGCAGATCGGAGTCTCCGGTGGGTGTAATGCCATCTTCGTGTTTCCGAGTCAACCGTTTTCTCTTTCAGGAACTCACTCCATCGTATATGCCACCCATCGAGCAATTTCGTAAAATCAGCTTCTGTGCTCCTGGAGAGGGTAAGGGCAACCGTGCGCAATTCCTGCCCGGCTTCAAGATTGGGATGCAAGGTCAAATACCGCGTTACAATCTTCACTTGGTGGAATTGGCACATTTGAATGGGAACCCCGGGAAAGGCTTCTCGTACGCCCCTTCTGCCGTCGATAACGAGTGCTTGTATGGTGAATCCCCGTTGTGACAGATCAGAGATACCCCATTGATACACTGAGGGGGATTCGGTTTCGATTTCCTTCCAGTACAGATTCTCTTTTTTGTGCGGATCACGCATGACGACCACTCCCCAATATCTTCCGAAGAACATGGCATCGGCAACGATAACGACTGGGCGCGGTTGGAACGCGCGATCAGGAAATTGGTAGTGATCAAGCTGGGTACGAATCCACTTCTCGCTACGGCGGTGCATCCTCGCTAACTGATCAATCGTGCAGTAGTCGTGGGCGTAATGGCGCCACAATATGCTTTGTAAAATGCTATCTCGATCTTTGTTGGAAAACTTCTTGTTGCAACGGAGGCATTTGTATTGTTGCTTGCCACGCGAGTATCCATTTCTTTTTACGTGGGTGTTGTTCCCACATGTGGGGCAGATTCTTTTGTTTTTTTACAGCTCATGGTAACTTTTGTTGAAATTAGTTGATATCTATGAGCTATTGTAGCAGAATCAGCCCCCCAAATTTACCATTATCCCAGCACATACAAAAAAATCATGCGAATAATTCTTTCAACAAGAAACCGAAGCAAAGTTGATCAAATAAAAGCGCTTCTCAATGACCCCCGCCTTTCTCTCCACTCCCTTGATGAAATGAATATCCTCGGCGATTGCATTGAAGATGGTTTGACTCTAAAAGAGAATGCGATAAAGAAAGCGCTTTTTGCATGGAACCAGATCAAAACCTGGGTAATTGCGGATGATACCGGACTTTTCATAAATGCACTTGGGGGAGCACCCGGAATTCATGCCGCTAGATGGGCAGGTGCAAACGCAAGCACGGAAGACACTATGCATTTCACCCTCGACAAGTTGAAAAATGTAGCGCCACCCTTACGTACGGCAACGTTTACTACCGTTGCTGCGATAATTTCGCCTGGAGGCAATGTACAAACGTTTCAAGGTTCGGTGCAAGGATCTTTTCTCATCCACCCACGAACCCAATGCCAACCCAATATGCCCTACAGTGCAATTTTTGTACCGGATGGACAAGAAAAAGTATGGGCGGAAATGACCGTCGAGGAAGAAAACAGAATCTCTCATCGTGGCAAAGCATTTCGTCAATTACGAGTTTTTCTAACGAACGCGAGAGAAACTTAATAGTTATCCACCACAGAGTGGATTTTTTAATCTTCACTAGAATAACAGTAAAATTTCTGCTACCCTTGAAGTGTTTCCATGAATCTTATTTTTATTCTATCCGGAATTTTCATCGTGCTTGGTGCAACTGCTTTTTTAATTCTTGAAATCTCCGTTACTATTATCGGGCATTATTTCGGAGCGCCCTTTATTCGATCCAAAAAAGAAAAGATCCAAACGATGCTTGAACTTGCGGCAATAAAGTCGGGTGAAACAGCGGTTGACCTTGGCTCGGGTGATGGAACTCTCATAATTGAAGCCGTTCTCCGTGGCGCCAAAGGAATCGGAGTAGAAATCAATCCCCTGCTTATCTGGTACTCGCGATTTAAAACCAGACAACTTCGGTTTAGTGATAAAATCCGCTTTATACGAGGAGATTTTAGGAAATTTTCCCTGAAAGAGGCAGACGTAGTCTTCATCTATCTCTGGCCAGAAACTATTGAAAAGCTGAAATCAAAATTACAACAGGAATTGAAGCCCGGAGCGAGAATTGTCTCCAACAGCTTCCCTATTACCGGATGGAAACCTATAATGGAGGGGGAGAAAGTATACCTCTACCAAAAACACTAATGGACGACGACACCCTGCAACTCGACGGGAAAGTGCTGAAAGTAGCCCCCGCCGAAAAAACAACCCAAGAGCTAGTCAAAGAATACCTTTCGGAAAAAGGGCTTCCTTTGGATATCGCCGTTACCTTTGACGATGTTATTATTTTGGACCAAATGTCCGACATCCCCTCGCGCAGTTCCATAATAGATACTCGCGGACATCTATGCCGCGGCATTTATCTAAATACGCCTATTGTTTCGGCGAATATGGACACGGTAACCGAATCCCGCATGGCTATAGCATTAGCGCGCCTGGGAGGCCTTGGGTTCATCCACCAATTTCTACCTCTTGAAAAAAGAGCTGAAGAAGTAAAGAAGGTAAAGCGCGCGGACAGCGGTGTCATTGAAAATCCTTTGACCATAAGTCCGGCAGAAACACTCGCCAAGGCAAAACAAATCATGGATCAATTTCAGATATCAGGACTCCTTGTCGTAGACGACACTACCAAAAAACTGGTGGGCATTCTTACCTCGCGCGATATTCGCTTTGAACATATGGACGACAAACGAGTGGTGGAAGCGATGACCCACTCCCCGCTCATTACCGCACCCCAAGGAACTAATCTTGACCAAGCGCGCGTTATTTTGAAAAAAAATAAAATAGAAAAATTACCGCTAGTGGATACTGAGAACAGAGTTGTCGGGCTCATCACCGCCAAGGACTTACTAAAAATTGAGCAGTACCCCAAAGCCCTGCGCGATGAAAAAGGCAGACTCATGGTTGGAGCGACCGTGGGTGTTAGTTCCAATTTCATCAAAGAAGCTGAAAATCTTATTTCCGCGGGAGCAGACGTACTCCTTGTGGACACAGCGCGCGGATTCTCCACTAAACTCGAAGAAGTGATACGAAAATTAAAAATGACATTTGGCGAGGAGCTTCCGATAATAGCCGGAAACGTGGATACCCCCGAGGGCGCTCTCATGCTTATCCAGGCAGGAGCAGACGCGATCAAAGTTGGTATCGGGCCGGGTGCGGTATGCAAAACCAGAGAGGGTCCCGGGGTGGGAATTCCGCAAATAACTGCCGTTTCGGAATGTGTCGCAATCGCAAGAAAATACGGAATACCGGTTATGGCTGATGGAGGAATTCGCGGAGGAGCGCACTTTTGCAAAATTTTAGCTACGGGTGCTTCAACCGTAATGATGGGGTATATGTTTGCGGGAACGGAAGAAACTCCGGGAGAACCTTTTTATGAAGACGGGGACAAGTGGAAAATTTATCGCGGATCGGCTTCACTTGAATTTCAACTCTCGAGGATGGATAGAGACGATGCTAGTCCGCCTGCTGGCGGAGGTGGCATTAGTGGTGTAAGAGCGCCCGAGGGTGTTCCCCGCCGAGTCCACTACAAGGGTGAGGTGGCACTCGTAATCCACGAGCTCATGAGCTATCTTCGCTCATCCATGAGCTACGGCGGAGCATGGACCCTGGAAGATTTCAGAAAAAAAACAAAATTCCGCCGCCAAACCGCCTCAGGCTACGAAGAAGGAAGACCGTATTCGAAATAAAAAGCAAGATTACGGCGCGCAGATTTACTTATGATATAATAAGGTCTTGGCTTTAACCAAAAAAGACTTATCGCAAATAAAGGAAGTTGTACGGGGAGAAGTTGAAGGGGGGTAGAGACACTGGCGGTTATTGTAAATAAAAGCTTCAATGCTGTCCAAAAACAGATAGAACTTTTATATAAAAGAATTGAACATCTGGAAACGCAAATAGAGCATGTGCAAACACAAATAGCGCATATTAACACTCGGCTTGACACCATTGAGCACGGCATTGCCAAAATACATAAACATATTGTTTATCGGGACGAATTTGAGGAAGTGCTTTCTCGACTTTCAACGGTGGAGAGAAAACTCGGGATTCAGGCAAAATCAAAATGAACTCTCTAATATTTTTTTAAAAACCGCCGCTTAGGCGGTCTTTAAAAAGAAAAAAAGAGTCCGAATGGACTCTCAAAATTAATCCTGGGCTTCGGCTTGACCGCGTTGTTCTAAAACCCTGTCCAAAGAGAGGTCACATACACCACAAAGAAACTTCCCCGGCACATGGCCACTTGCCAACCTTTCTTCTTCAGGGTGAAGGCATTTACGCTGAAACGCTTCAATCTTTGCCTTAAATTCTACTTGCTCTCGCTCAAATCTCTCAATTGCAGAACCGATATCAACCGAATCTTCGGGGGAAATAGTGACTAGGTTTTGCCAATAACTCGAGTGCGGCCAGAGGATTAGCTTGCATCGGCGACAAGTCGTCTTTTCCGGAGTATTGAGAATATGAGCTACGGGATGATTGCATAACTCTTGCAGGGCGGAAATTGACCAGCGTGCCCTTTTTTCCCCGTCTATAAGTTCCTGTCCGCGAACCTTGAGTTCGGTGAGATCCATAGCAGTTCGTCTACCCTAATAAGTACCACACTAATTTTATCCAAATCAAAAAAATAAAATATAGAAAAGTTATCCACACATGGTGAAAAATGGATTTACAAAGCAAAAGAAAGATGGCAATGCCAGCAAAAATCGCGAGAAAATTATAAGAATGGACGAGATTTTATCTGCGCTCTGTGGATAACCTGAGGACGGCTGAGAAATACTAGAAACTATGGGAATTTCTCAAGGAAAATTCGGCTATTATGCCATAAAAATCTCAATGCGGAAGTTTATTCTTTCTTGTGGGAGCGGATAATGAACGCAGATACTTTGACATGAGAAGAAATGGCATTCAACAAGAGTTGGGACCAAAGTACTAAAAGAGGAAAGGCAAAAAATACTGCCCTCTTGGGGATCTTAAAGACAATCAAATATCGGCATGAGCTAGGAGATGCCCTCAAAAAGAATCCTCTATTCCGCAATGAACGAGCTGGCAACATCTACCAAAAACTTGAACGCGAAGCAAGCGTAGAAACCGAATTGGGCAAAAAATGGAAAGCAATCCCCGTAGAACCAAATCTCTTGCATAGGTCCTACCCCGAGGCGAGTGACCATGCCGAACTAGCCGAAAAAATTAGAACACTTAACCCAGATGACATGATTTTGGGTGATAAAATTTGGGCTAAGCTTCGAGGAAGAGATCGTGAACTTATCAAAGAACAGCTGGGAATGGGCTCAATTAAACGGCCGAGCCGTAAAAAGGAAAACACCAACAAGGTAAGCTCACCAATTCTCGCAACCAGAAAGTGGGGAGAACCCCAAACTGTTCTCACGCCGGGAAGCAGGACTGGAGAAATCCAAAAAGTTGCTTATGTTTCGCATGCGCTCTTCGGAAATGAGGGGTGGCGGGCGGGCTTGCTACGATTTGCCGGAGAAGTAATCAGACTTGAGGAAGCACATTTCGTGGTATTTGCCGGAGGTATTGTAAACAAAGACTGGTTTAAACGAGAAGTAGCGGGATTATCAAAAGGATATAGCAAGGAATATACGCCCAGCATCACAGCACACATAGAGGACGAGGTTGCCAGGGCTCTTGCGGCCCACCTTCCAAGATTTAAATACCCAGACGGCTCATTTAAGCGGTGGTATATTATGACCAGCCGTCCCTTCGACGGAGTTCATGGGGATAGAATTATTAGGAAATTGCAGGTTTACCGAGATGACGTCCGCCACTATAGAGAGGGTGGAGAAAGAATTGAAGTACGGCAACCTCTAGGCAAAAAGAGTATTTTCCACGGCGTAGTACTACCAAAAGCAAGCCGACTTCCTGCTCGCTATATGAGCGCTAAGATTGAACGAGATATTCTTGACGTCGAAGGTCAAACCTCGCGAGAACTACCGGATTTGTGGGTGCACGGAACCTCGGCCACTGCCGTCTTCAAGCCCTCGGGCGAGAGAAAAGTTCCCTATATTTCTATTCCTGCACTAGAAAAGCTTGAGGCGGGAGACGTAAAAATTGCCGAAAACCAGGTTGGTATCACAATCGTGGAAGAAACATCTTCGGGAAGGCGCATTCATGTGTGGAGCTTCCGCGACTTCATCGCACAAGAACGCCTCAACATTACCGGCATCAAAGATGGAGCTACAAAGCTACAACGCGCAATTGTAGAAATAATCAAAAGAGAGGGCGCCCGCCATATTGGACGCCTTGCAGACGAGCTAGAGATTCCTAGGGAACGTGTACAAAGAGAAATACAATTTCTTGTACAAGATAAACCCTCTACGCGAGCTACGTGGCCGGGACTGCGTTTTGATGAGCCCTCGGACAGATACGATCTGCACCGAGAATGGATCCAGGAAATGTTGCGATATCCCACCTCGGCTCTTGATCAAAAAACTCTAATCGAAGATTCAATACTTGTCTTTGGTTGCCTACATGCGGGCTACACCACCACTGATTACGAATACGTAGTAAGGTACTTCCCTGAAATCATGCTCGAACACAAAATCAGGGTATTGTGTGGTGTTGGCGACTTTATTGCTGGACTTGTTCACAGCATGATGCATAAAGGCGAAACACTACAGATGAACAATACCGATCAGGAACAATTTGCCGGCGAAATTCTTGCCACAATCATTTTTAATGTATTCAAGGCCAGATTTACAGACTTTATCAGAACACGGAAGGGGAAGAGGCCTTCACGAAAACAGCTGGACGAAGCCTTAGATTTTGCTTTGGTGCTCTTCCTCATCAAAAAAGGAAACCACGATACCTGGCAAGGACGAGACGGCAATACGGCACTCGTTGAAATGCAAAAAACCATTGAAATAATTCTTTTCAAAAATATCCAAAGCTTCCTCGATGAAAACGGTATTCGTGGTATTAACTTGATGGATATGGTCCAAAAAAAGATAGTCCTCGTTCCTGAAAACCGACCAGTGTATACACTTCCTTCGGGTATCAAGATAGGTCTTATTCATCCTTATATGGCACGCGCCCAGACAACCACGCTCCGTCTTGAAAGAGGACTGGAACAATTTGTGACCCAACATGGATGTCAGGTGCTTTGCATGGCAAACTTCCACGTGGCGGTTGGGCTACATAGATGGTGGCGCGAGCACGGACAATGTGTTGGCATACAAACCGGTACGGAAGTAATCTTTACTCCTTTTGAAATGAATCAGCTGAAGACAACAGACTTTGGGCCAATGCTCCTAAAAACTCTTTCCCGCGATGGAAGAATTCTCCGAACTACTATGGCAGCATTCAACCAACCGATTCTCAAAGATCCAATTCCGAAATGGACTGACGCAGATCAGCTTAAGCAAAAGCTTGGTCTCTTGCGTAATACACGATAACTATATAAAGAGGGTTTCCCCCTCTTTTTACTTTTTTGGAGATTAATGTACAATAGACACAGATCTTAACCATATATACTGTGTTGCTGACCGTAGAAAATTTTGACCAAATTGTACCACTTATTTGCGATCGCGAAACAACATCAGATCCAAGTGGCTGGACTCCAGAAAATCCGACGTATGGGCATTGTGCCGCCGTCTCTCTTTTGTATCAAAACATCTTTGGCGGAACAATCCTTCGCGCATCCCTCCTTGAATTTACAGAATTCGCTCATATGCGTTCTCATTATTGGATAAAGCAAGGGCAGAACTCAGGAGAGTTTGATGGCACGTGGGCACAATTCCAGGGGCG
>Ga0209542_10013408_pt1 | contig 14143 bp, 21 predicted proteins | sample RifCSPhighO2_01_FD_184028 | JGI IMG/M metagenome (GOLD analysis project Ga0209542, IMG submission 184028) | Soil microbial communities from Rifle, Colorado - Rifle CSP2_plank highO2_0.1 (SPAdes) (version 2) | ecosystem: Environmental > Terrestrial > Deep subsurface > Rock core/Sediment ...
ATTCCCCCCCGCCACGACTAGAAAGCACACTTTCGCGATATTCTGGAGCTACAAAATTGCCGTCGTGATTTTTCCCAAAATAAGCATGTCTTAGACCAGCTAATGTCGAAGGGTTAAAAGCCTGATATGCCGCAGCAGTAAGGTGCTGTCTTCCATCTGTCTTGTACTCTACGTCCTTGCCTAGTATCAATGACGGAACGACTATCCTGTTGCCGTCCATCAGGGCTGGAACATGAATATCAGTCATTTTTATCACTTCTGCTCCACGCGCGCATTAACAGCAGCAGAAATCCAAAGCGCGCCAGCGAATAAGATGAACAAGAACGCGATTATAACAGAAAGCACGAACGAAGCGTTAGTAGTGCCCTCGACCCATTCAAGGTTGCCGGCGATAAGCGTGCCTAAAAAGAACGATATCGCCCCTAATATCCATAGTCCATGAACATGAAATTCGAATGACATAATTGTTACTCCCAAACGTGCCATCCATTATATATATTTCGCACTTGATCAGATTCTTCACTACTAAGACCAAAGCATTTAGATTCCCTGCCAGAATGTGATGACATAAAGATTACAACATCCCTAATATCCTCAATTTTTAACTTACCGATAGTTAGAACTTCCTCTCCATGAACAACTCCCTCTGGCAAGATTCTTTGTTCAGGCAGTCTTATTTTTGTGCCAGACAGTATGTCCGCCTCTTTTTTAATATGCGGATTCGCTTTTCTTACGATTTCGGCGTATTTGACGAACCCTTCTCTTATTTCTGAATAACAATCACCTATTTTGTCTTGCATCTGTGTGGACTGTACGGCCTTCGGACCTGACTGGTAAGCCTCAAGACTTTTAGGTCTGTTATCGCTGCATCCAGCCACGCTAGATATAGCTCCAGCCAATGCCAGTGCAGCTACAGTTCTTAGGTACTTCATACTCATCTAACCCCCGACATCTACCCGTCCACAGAATGATCCACAACTGCCTGAAATATGCGCTCGCCCGTTGTCTGAGGAGTAAATATTGCGACATGTTCATTGCCGTAAGATAGAAAAACTAAGTCCGGCGCCTCAACCAGGTTATAGCCCGCGCATTCGATAAGTCTCCCCTTGTGTGATATTGTCAACGGATTATGACGCGTAACTGTATATTCTGCATACATAGTTATCACTCTATAGTAAAAGCTTAAAAGGGTTTCTATATCCTCTTGTCGGCGCCCTTTTTTGCGCTATTCTCACATAATCGTCCATAATTTCTGTTAGAATACGTTCGTCGTAAACTCCTCTATGCTGGTGAATTATGCGGGCTCTTTCACTTTCTATATATTTGGAATGTCCAAGAAATGCGTACTCTGCAACAGCCGCCAATATGCCTCTCTGACACAACTCGTTCTTGACGCGCAATACATCTGTAGGCTGCATTTTCTCACTTTTTTTCCTTTTTCCGTACGACTGGCTTTACAGGCTTGCCGCCTTTTGACTGCCTCGGACCTTCTATCATCGGCCTCAAGTCCTGAACAAAGCGACGCACATATTCTCGTGTCAATTCAATATCGCGCTGTGGAATCTCATTTATTTTGTCCTCGTCCAGCATCTTCCTCATCGTTATTACGCGCTTGAACACGTCCGAGAAATAAGGGTCAACTCGCTTAGCGTCTATCAGCTGCTCCTTTACCGCATTCGGCAAGTCCTTCGGATCCGGCGGCAGCTTGTCTATTTTCTTCAGCGCTGCTACTGCTGCCTTGATCATGACCTCATAATTCTTATGAACTATTGTTTCCTTTTTCTTTTTCTGGAGCTGCATCAGTAGCTGTTCCATTCTTGAGACGTACTGCTTCGATTTCTGTATGAATTCGTCCAGTTGCTGCCCGGTTATGTCCTTTACTTCCTTGTGCTCAACTTGCTTGCGGAAGTGAATAACAGATTCCAAATCTTGCAGATAGTTCTCCTCAAGGAGTTTCTGGTCTACCATGTGTTCCTTGACATCCAGCGGTGTATGTTTTGGCGAAGGTGGGTTCAGGCCCATGTACATAAGAACTGCCTGCGAGCTGTTCAACATTGAGTAATATAAGTCCTCAGCGACCATGTAGAGCTTCGCAGTCTCTACGCGGTTGATTTTTTGCGGCGCCGTCTCCATGAACTTCTCCACAGCTTCCAGTGTAGTCGGTATCTTGCCCAGTTCCAGCAGCTTCCTGACAGGTATGAAAAAGCCAGTATCATAAAGCGCCCAGCCGTCCCTGACAATAGTAAACAGTAAAGGGTGTCCGATGCGCGCCATATCCCAGAACTCGCTTAGGAGCCACGCAGGCTGCACTGTCATGCTCTCGGATATGCTTTTGGCTATGTCATAAAGCCTGTCATCAAACTCATCCTTCATTTCAGGCGTGAATCTTGCTGTTACATCGTCTATTACAACAAGCATGTCGATGTCGCTTTTCTCGTGGAAGTCGCCGCGTGTAAGAGAGCCGAAAAGAACTATAGCTTTTACGATATTACTATAACGTTTTAGAACCTCATCCTTGAATTTGTTGGCAAGAGCAAGCTGCTTCTTCCTGAAAGCTTCCTGCTTTACCTGAACTTTCTTGTCGCCCTTTGGTTTTTGATCCATTTTCTCACCTTATATGCGGGTAACGAAATTGCTTCGCAATTTCATTCCTCAATCACTTAAAATTGTGCAATACGGTATTAAAGCTTTTTAATCCCTTTATTAATTTCATTTCTGTCAATCAACTATCACGGACTTCAGGCCATTAACCTTTTTGAAATCGTTATCGCACGCTATAAGCGTAGAATTCGTCTGTATGCATATGGCGGCTATAAAAATATCGCCCTTATTTATCATTTTACCTGCTTTCTTGAGGTCTTTCTCAATTTGTGCACTTATTTTGGCAGAGTCCTTCTCAAAATTAAGCGTGTACGACTTTTCGATAAATTCTGTAACCATTTCTGTTTCTTTCTCTGAAAGCAATATCTCATGTATTGAAATTGAAGTTATGCAAGTCTTTTCCTCGCCAATGATATTAACTATTTTTGCGCCGCGTTCGTTTCCATGTATAACGTCTATAATAGCCGAACTATCTAGAATGAACACGCTTCCGTCTCTCCTCCATGTCTTTTGAAAAGGAAACTTTTATTTCCCTTAATTTTTTTTGAGCTTCTTCTGCACCTTCCCTGGGTAATATGCCGAAATAATCCTTAATGTTGAACGTAGGCTTCGCCACTCGTCTTATTACCTCGCTGAAGCTTTCGTCGCCCATCTTCAGTTTTTTCAGCGCCTCGTACGCGTCGTTCGTGACCGTTATCGTCTTTACCATGTTTAAACATATGTTTAAACATATATAAAGGTTTTTGGGCGGGCATAAAAGTTTAGTTGACAAGTCAGTAAAATGAAATCTTATTCCCTGTTGTGCATGATAGCGGGCATCTTGCCGCTTTCTATAATACTAATTGCGTCCGCTTCAACTGAATTTTCACTGTTTTCTGAATACATCAGCGATATAGGCGTGGGTCCGTTATCACTTATATTCAATTCTTCACTTGTTCTGTCAGCCATTCTGATAATCCCGTTTGTCCTCAAGGCCCGCATGCACTACAAGTACTCAACAATTCTTTTCTTAGCGGCTGCCGTTTCACTTGCGGCTGTGGGTATTTTTCCCCTGACAAGCGAGTTTCATAGCATAGTAGCAGGCACGTTCTTTGTGCTGGCGTTTGCGTCGGTGTTATTTGCTGGATTGGGCATGAAGGGGCGGAAAAAGAACATATCCATAGCAGTGGCAATCTTGTGCGCTACCGGACTGATATTCTTTAACCCGTTTATTGAAACATTGCAGGTCTTTTCTGTAGGAATATGGGTCGCAGCGGTCGGGTTTTTGAATAGAAAAAAGACTACTTCTCCAGTGCGGAAAGACGTTCCCTTGTAATGTGGCGCTCAACGGCCGAAATGACTGCCGGATCTGCCCTATAAACCATTCCGTCGGAGCCTATATAGTATCCGGGCGGTAAATTTCCAGTTTTAGGCGCAGACATTCTTGGTTTATGCATGAACCTGTAAACATCCAACTCATGACCGGCGTCCATAAAAATCGTGATATGACATATATGAGAACCTTTATTAACCTTTCCTGGTTCATTATACTTGTGACCTGTCAGCAACTACCGGTTGCCAAGAGATGCGCTTCGCGCTTTCTGGAGGCGATTGAGGAAGCTCTGTCCACTCACGATTCGAAAGGATCGTAACAGTATGGAATGTGAGCGAGAAGGCGTAAAACCCTTTTTGCTCTGTCGTTGGCGAGAGTCAACTGCTGGTGAACAGAAACGGACTTGCTAAGCTGAAACATGAACGGGCGCTATACGTCCGGTTGTGTTCTTGATGCTATACATGATGGAGCCAAAAGTTCCGTCATGGTAAGTTGAAACGGCACCGCGCATATGAGTGCAAGCAGAAAGAGAATAGCGCATCTTCGATGCGCAGTTCGTCTAACGCTTAGATGAATGTTGCAAGGCCTTCTAAGAATGCACATGGCAAAACGCTTCGGCGTCAGCCGATTTCAGTGCAGGAGAGGCCTACAAAAGACAGGCTATGGCAGGTCACTATCATGCTTAAGGAAGGTGACACCTTCATCATTTCTTTTATTTTTTTATTTTCTTATGGTGTTTTGCGCCTAATGGATGTTTTTGCATCACAGCCTCAAATATTATATCGCTTTCTTTTATAACAACATAGTCTCCCATACCTTTTACAGACTGGAATGGCACACATAATTCATTTTTCTTGCCTTTTTTAATTAATAGGTTTTTTGCATAAGCAGTCGGTTTTTTAATTACAATATCAAGAACCTCGCCTGTTTTTGGCATGAATGTTATATCAACAACTACTCCAAGCAGCCGCCCGCTCTCGCTGGTTACTATAGGCTTTCCTATGAAGCGTTTAATTCCTCTTGAATAAAATATTTTCTTTTCAACATAAACAAATTTATATGCAAATATCGCACCTATGATTGCAGCAATTAGTAAAAGGTAATAACCCCAGTTTTGCCTTGTTTTCTGTCCATTATAAAATGACTCAGGAACGGTCATCGAAGAGGTATTATTTGAGATAACTAATTTTGTAGCGTTGTACAAATCCATTTCAGGTAATAATATTCCACAATTTTGACTTTCTACGGGCTTCTTTTTCAAATCTGCATAGCAATAGGTCTTAGTTTTTGTACAATTTCTTATCTGAACTCCGCTATCACAAGAACCCCAATCAGAGCAAGTCCAGTTTGTGATACAACCGCCTCCAATTATCGCCCCAGTTGTTCCGCTTCCTGATGCTCCTCCTACTCCACCTGTTATAGAACTGCCCATAATAAAAGCGTCACTTATTGGATTGTCAAAAAATGTTGTTTTTGCTTGAGCTAATGGGGGAAGAAGAATTATTACTAAAAATAACATTATGTATTTCATTTTACATTTCAACATGCAGTGTTGCTCCTAAAAATGTATCCATTGGCATCAACACAGACATAATCATTACCACTTCCTGTTAAGTTTAATATACGAACCCTCCCATCATCTTCTATTACGACTCTGTCATTCAGTCCAGAACTACCTGTCCTCATTATTATCTGCGCCCCACTTGCGCTTCCAGCGTCTATGTAAACATCGCCCGGGAAGTAACCCACATTATTTCCAAATAATTGTATTCCAGCCCCATTTGACGGATTTGTTATATTGGGAGCGGCAAAAATTCTAATTGCACCTGCTGTATTATTCAATAAAATAACTGGACCGAAGGCATCATATCTTCTTATTGTCAAAGCTTCAATAGTCGCGTTATCGGAAACATCGATTTCTTGAACAGATAATTTGGTTATTCTATTAGTCAAACTTCCCAAGTACGAGAAAAATCCATAATTCGCTGTAAAATTATAAGAGCCGACATTTATGTTTTGGTTGGCATTCGTTCCAGACAAATTTAAAAAAGTGTTTAAATCTGTAAGATTGAGTTTCGTACCGAGACTTCCATAGACAGTATTATTATTGCTACTTATCAGGTCGGATAGAGTCTGATTGTTCGACTCTGTTGTGGAAATTCTCGCATTCTGTGTTGTGTTATCGCTGCTTATCCTGTTTGCGAGTGTCGTATTGTCTGCTGTCTGTCGTGTCTCCAATGTTCCTGCTCTATTGCCCTGTGTCGTATTATCAGAAGACTGGATATTAGAAAGCGTATTGTTGTTAGAATTGATTCGTGTAAGTACGTTCACGCCGTTGGCGAATAAAGATGTTCCATATATATTGGCATAGACAAGAGAAGAACTGCCTAAATCGAACTGGTTACTAATGAGCGGTGTCATTGAGCCGTTTATTGTTTGGTTTTGTATTGTTGTTGAATTTATTCCGACTAATAAGAATAAATTTTGTCCATAAATGTTTCCGTTAGTATCCAAAAGCCAGCCGCCATTAGCCCATGATGTTGAGGACTGAACATTCGCCCCGAATATCCCGTCTGTTAAATTTCTTTTTTGACCGAGCAGTGCGGCTTGGGTTATATTGTCGGATTCAAGCGTGGATATTCTCGCATTCTGTGTTGTGTTGTCTCCTCCTACCCTGTTTCCTAAAGTTGTGTTGTCGCTAGTCGGAAGATTGACCAAAAATCTTCCGTCTCCTATAAAATATGCAGCTGTAATATTTTCAGAAGCATCTATGTTCTGCACAAATAATTGAGTTATTCTGTTTGTTAAGCTTCCTAAATATAAGGAAAATATATTATTGGCTGTAAAATTCCCAGTAATTGATAAGTTTCCATTTGCTCCTAATATCATAGATTCTGTTTGCGGGGTTAAAGTTCCATTTTCTGCAAATCTCCAGACAAAAGGACGGTTCCATCTGTTTAAGAATTGAATCGAATTAGGAGCATTTAATGAGATAACACCTAAATTGCTTCTGTTTTCTCCTGCAAATTGTTGGGTAAGGTTATAGTTGCTGCTTGTGAGAGCTATACTAAACTGGTATCCTGCATCATTTTCTAATGTGTTGATTACTGAAGTTTCTGAACCTCTATCGATATTTTTTAGTATTGACCTTGTAAATCCTGATTGATTAACAGTATGATTAACTATAGGGGTTATTATTGTAAGTGAATTTCCAATAATTGTGGTATTGGCAATTATCGGAGTGATAAATGTAGAATTGTAGTTTGTCGTGTTTATAATTACAGGCTGAATAAGTTTTACTTGTAATAATGCCCCTTTACTTGTCTCATTGACATCTTTACGAATAAAACTGAATGAAGTTAATCTTCTCCTGTCGCCCTGTGTAACGTTGTTTATTCCTATTTCCAAGAAATAATCTTTGGAGGCATTATTACAAGCAGCACTAACACCAGATTGTTCCGTTTTCCATTCACCAAAATTTCCAGTTGTTAAGAAAGTCACGTTGGAGTAGCACACGCCCCCCCCCCGATTGGAGCGTCATACACAGTAAAATTAAATTCATAAGTTCCTGTATGGAAAGTTGTTCCAGTATAATACTGTCCCTGCCAGACTAAAACATCCGAAGCGTAAGCCACAGACATCCCGACAGTCACAAATACAAGCAAAGCGAGTGATATTTTATTATTCATAGAATAACTTTCCTATAGCTTGGGCTTAAAGATAACGACTATTAGCTGAGCGGGAATGCTGCGGAGTTGACTTCTCGGACTTCACGAAAAACCAGAAAGTTGCTTATTCGTTACAATTATCCTGGATTGAGGTAATATCATCTCAAAAACGGATATGACTCACTCAACTTCTAATTCTTGTTTCTTCAATTCATCATCAACAGCCTTGCTTGTAACCAGATTGTTTATCTCTATTAAATTCTTGGCTATCGGACTGTCTGTGTTCAGCTTGTAGAGCTTCGCGCGACCCACCTGTCTTGTTTCTTTTACGATACCTTTCTCCACAAGTCTGAAGAAAAACGAGTGCAGCGTGTTCCAGCCCACTCCGCTTTCCTTTGCTATGTCCGTTAATGAGTAGTCAAATTCCCTGTAGGTCATCAGGAAGTCTAAGACCTTTATTAGCGGCGAGCTTCCAAATACTTCTATGAATGCCGTAGCCGATTGGCGTTCTTCGAGTGTCTGTTTGTTTCTGTCTTCCATACAAATTCATCTTATAACTAATGAAAAGATAAGTTTAAATATCTATTATAGAAATATATAACTATTATTTGAGTATATTGACTTATCAAAATAGTGATTAGATGGATGATAACGAGCTTAAGGCTGCTGTATTGCGTAAGATGCTAATGCACCGCTGGATAGGCGGAAAGCACACTGCTATTGACAATATACCAAAAGGATTTCCTCCTCATGCAAGAAATGATATTGCGCGAGTTACTGAGGACTTGATAAGAGAAGGTTTCATTGTTAGGAAGCCGACAAGCTACGGCGAACATGTTTATCTCAATCCGAAAAGAGTTTATGAGGCGAAGAAGTTAGCAGGAATTGTTTGACAGTTTTAGTCACTTGTCTTTTCTGGATATGATATGGCAGGTCACATAGCCAGATAAGACAGGCTATTAACGCCTTCTTATCTGGTGATATTTTTCAATCAAAAAAGGATGTTTTTTGTTCTTAGAAATTCCTGAAATTTCTCCCGCCTTTCAAAGAACCAGTCAGCCCCATGCTTCTCAGGTACTTTTCCGTATTGGGATCTATGGGCATTGTCAGCAGCTCATAACAGTCTGGTTGGTCGCTCATTTTTCACTCACCTCCAGAAATTTATTATCATTAAAGTAGGTTAAAAAATAGGGTTCTTAAGAGTTGTATTTAACTAATTTCTGGAGATTACCTGTGAATGCACTTAAAAGGTTCTTTTATTCGATCTCTTTCAGAGCACGTTTCTTGGAAAAAAATGGAGACGAATTTCAGAAATTTTTTGCCGATATCATGTCAAAATGTTATCCAGGCGATTTTTTCCCAACACGTCCTTGGGGAAATATGGGTGATGGGTGGCGTATACCTTTATTGAACTGCATCCAGAAACAGAGAGGGCATTCTAAAAACAGATTGAGAGTTGATGGTGAAAGCTTGATCATATTCATTTTTGTTTCGCCTCGTTGAGAATATAGTAAGCACCTCTGTATGCGCCTACTTTCTTGATGAAACCGAATTTTATCATTTCAGAAATATCTTTCAGTGCCGTAGGAAGTGAGACATCATTTATATTGGCGTAAGTTATCGACTTAATAGTCTTGTTCTGCTGTAAATATGTAATTGCATTAAGTTGTCTCTGATTCAAATCTTTGAATTTTTCTATAGGTTTAATATTACTTTTCGCATTTCTGAACGTGACGACAAAGAATTCACCTTCAAAATTGAACTCAGGATCTCTCAGGCCTGCCTTTCTCATATCATTTATCATTCTTGGGACGCCTGTCCCTAGGCCTTCGACATATCTGGAGTCCCTCAATAACCTGTATGTTATCGGGTTTCTCCTAACAGATCTTTTACCAAAATACTCTTTTGCAAGACCTTTTGGCAATGATCCAGGGTTGGATATTTCTATCCTATCAGTAAACAAGTTGATTTGAATGGAATCATAGCTGAAATAGTCCCTATGAGCAACTGAATTTACTATAGCTTCCCTGATCGCCTGCATAGGATACTCTTCGATTTCTATTCTTCTTGGAGAATCCTCGGGAATAATAAATCTCTTTGAGATGCTTTCTCTTACAAATTGTATAGCTTGCTCGATGTTTTCTACTATACCGTACTTGAAGTCTCTTTGAGCTATTATGTTTACTGGTTCTGTGCCGCCGAACCTTGCGATTCTTATTTCATTTTGCGGGAACCATCTGAAAGGTTCTTTTGCAAAGAACAAAAGCGCAGAATTCTTTATCTTTAATTTTCCATTTGCCTTAGCAAGCATATTGCTAACTAGAAAATCCTCGACAGATTTTGATTTGAGATAGTTTGGCTGGCCTCTTATAGACAAATACTGCTGTATTTTCTTTATATCTAAATCTTCTAGAGTTGTATCGGAATCCTGCTCATCAAAACACAGAAGCTGCCGGTTCTTGAGAAAGTCTATGAGACTCTGCCCTTCCATCTTTATGTTTGTACTCCCAACTCTTACCCATACACATCCTTGAAATGTATATGCATTTTTGTCTGCTGCCCTGATAACTTCAACAAGCAGAATTTTTTTGCCTTCTATTGTATGAGTTTCGATGGATATTAGCGGCGACGATTTTATGTTCTGGTTTGCGTTTGAAATATCTTGTTGCGCCTTGTCAAGATCACCTGCCAGACCTTTAATTTCCTTGTTCTTGTTTATTCCTAATATCAAAAACCCGCCATCTGTGTTAGCAAACGCACATATATTTTCAGAAATTTTGTTATTGCTTGGACATGATTCCTTAAGTTCTAAACCCTCATTTTCACCATTCTTGATGAGTTCCAGAATTTGTCCTTTGTCCATTTACTATCAACTCTTTAGAGTAATTTAAAGTAACTTAAAGTAAATTTGAAGTAAAACTTCTTAAGCTTTCCGGAACGGTTACTATCAACTCTTTAGAGTAATTTAAAGTAACTTAAAGTAAATTTGAAGTAATTTGTGTATACATCTCAAAACGAGATACTATCATCTCAAAAATAGATAACCCGTAATGTAAGTATGGGTGGCTTGTCCTACCTGTAAGCCACAATAGAGGCTAACGCTTCTTTTTTGCTCTTCTGGCAGAAAACTTCGAAACATCGCCCAAATGGATCTTGAATTCCCCTTCAATTACGTCTTTGTTTTTCAATACAAACCATCCGCTGCCTGATTCTGGGTCAAGTTCATCGCTCCCATCCCATGTAAACTCAAACCTGTAGCCTTCTTTGGATTTGATGATTCGTCCATCGATACCGCCAGATACCAAACCAAATTGGAACGCTCCTGTATTGCCCTTGTCTATTCTTACGAATGCACGAACTTCCATGTTAAAGTAATCCTTGTCCCACATTTCCATCTCAGAAATGTGCCATAATCCGAGTATGTCAGAATTTTTCATGATTGTTGGCATCTTTAAATTAGAGACTTTTTTTGAATGCTTCATAGTGCGACTCCAGCCTATTCAAAAATGTAATATCCATCAGCATAGTTTCTTCGAAGAATTCCAGAAGATCGTTACTCATATTTGTATGCGCACCTGTTAACTCGAGCACGGGACCTTTCATATGTTTGACAAGTTCGTCATCACCCAACCATTCTTTGTAGAATTTATTTGTTTCCCATCCATAGCCTATAGTAGCAAGGATCTTTCCATTATGCTCGACATTTATGAACACACGACGACAATCGCACTTTTTATCGTTGCAGAAGCTCTCAAACATTGAATACATCCCTGCAGGCAGCTTTTCTCCTGGCATGACAAAAGCTGTGCGTGTCTCTTTTTCAGCTAATTCAGGAAGTCTGTTGTAAAGCGGTTCCATTTCTCCAATACTTGAGGCATTTTCATTGAGAATTGTTTCGTTAGTTTCCTTGTTTATGCAACATTTTTTGTACTTTTTCCCAGAACCACAGGGACATGGGTCATTGCGCCCTACTTTCTGTTTTGGCACAGTTGTGAATTGGTAAGCAAGCAGTTTCTTTACATCAGAAATATCTTCAGTCTTATCAGGCTCTATTCCTACAATGAACTGCCAGCCGTGCTCATTACATATTGCGTTCATTTCTTCCGCTTTTTCCGGCGTCTGAACACGGATTATAACAGGGTTCTCTTCTGTACCCAATTTTGCCATATTTATATCATCTCACCGTTTGAATATATGAACAGCGCCTAGCTTTTCTGGTGGCAACATTTGATTTACCCGCGTCACCACATCATTCTTGGTCATGCCGGACGCAATAATTGTATCTTCTAGAATTGCGAACCAGCTCGTTATATCCATCTCAGCAAGGCGTTTCTTTACTCTACGCGTATGCGACTTGCTTACCTCTTGTTGGTACACAATACTGAGAGATGGAGTTTTCTTTAGTATCGCATCTATTTCATTTTCATGTTCGAATCTTCTTGCCTGAGTGCTGGCGTAGAACCTGAGCAGTTCTTCATCAGATTCTTTTTTCTTTTGTATCGGTATTTCTAGTGATGTTATTATTCCGAATGTTCTCTTCGCTTTTTGGTAATCTTCGCGAAAGCCGCCTGCCATGTTGCCGCCAAATGTCATCTTCATAATGTTCAATATACCGGAATATGTTATCTTCCCTTTGAACGGAAGCAATACAGTACCCAATGCAAAAGGCACAAACGGTATTTTTTCAGAAAGATCGTCGTACAGGCTCCATACAGCATACGCTTTTGGTTCTTTTGCAGATTTGAGAAATATCGTCCCGTCTTTTGTGTCATCGATAATGATAAAGAAATCCTCTTTGATGAAGTTTTTCCAGCTTCTAATTATTTCAAGTTCTTCTTTGCCAAAACCAGATGGATTTTCGTCTATAAATTCGTCAATCCATCTGGTGCCTGCATATATCTGCTTATGAAGCTTTGCAACATCCTCAGGTTTCTGACCTTTGAAGTCAGGACTTTTCAAGCCTTTTATGATAAAAGTTTTCTGATTTACGTAATGCATCAGTCCCCATTGCAGCTTGTAGAATAATTCAATATCTTTCTCTGGCAGCTTCATTTTAACGACCTCCTATTCGCCTTTTTAATACGTCTGTTGATATCGTTAATGTCAAGTTCTTCTGGGTTAAAGACACTCCCTACCCAATCCATCATTTCCTTATGCTCGGGGTGTTTTTTGTTGTTTATAACCTGAATAAGTTCTGCATAGCCATAGATTCCTCCACAGTCTTCCGGCGGACATGCCATTTTCCCGTCAATACATATCGGTACTTTGTCTCCTGCTTTCTGCATAATTCTTTCCACAACAACTCTATGATCCCAGGAATCGCCAAAATCATACAAATAACCGAATTTTTGCCTTTCCGCATTCAAAAAATCCTTCAGCTTAACTTTTCGCGAGTCTTCATAGTCATCATCGTAATCTTCATGCGGAATTAGGATCGGTAAATTATTAACAGTAAACTGATACAAATGGTAATCAGACCACCCCATAATTTCTTGTATAATATCGTGCAGTTCATGGAATGTTATATTCTCTGAAACAAGAAATCGCCTCCAGATAGGTGGTTTGGAGCCGTCTAATGTGATTTTCAGTTGCAGTATCTTGTTCATTTTATCGCCTGTGATTATTGACTTATGCAATTTTATTTTTCCACGAACCTTTCCCACATCGGAGCGTCTACAGTCGCCGAAGCGAAGGTGCGCCTCAGGAATTTCATCCGGATTTCCTGATGTTCCCTACGGGTCAGGTTCTTTATGGACATCCCTAACGAACCGGTTAAGAGATGTTGGTTTTCTAATTGATATATTCGTGTCTGATTTATTTAAAAATCTCTGGTGATATCTTAGCCAGTTGTTGTACATATCACCTGCCCCGCCGGTTCTTGATGTCACAAAACCAAACACCTTTCTGAGATACTCTCGGTCCATCTTGAAACGAACCTTATTTTTCAGCCCAAGAAAGCTTACAATTTCCGCATCTGCCGAACCTTTATCCCTCATTTCTCTGGTTATTCTGATTATGTCACTCTGACTATACTTTGCTTCTTGATAGAGATCAATAATGCCTTGGATAACGCAGCCCTGGCCAGAATGCTTCACAAGATTGCACATCTGGCAAACTATCTGAAAATTGGTATCAGAGTTGTTCTCAGGATCGCCATCAATATGGTCAACAATCTGGTACTTGTCAGAACGATAACTGCAATAGGCACAGGTGAAATTGTCACGAGCAAGAATCCTTTGCCTCAAGGTCTTCCATTCGTCGCCTTCAAGCTTCTTGCTTTGACTTGGGTTTCTCCATTTCTCCGGCGGTGCAAACGATGGGAAAAAAGTCTTCATGCTCATAGTTAGTTAGAATGGATAAAAATGACGCCAATGACGCTTCCATCCATAATTACCCTCAAAAAACGTTAACCTGTAATGCAGCCGTAAGGTATGGCAGGTCACTACATTTCTTATGAGATAAGGAACCTAGGTTCCTTATAATCCTCCTGTGTGCGTCGGGCTTCCTCTGCGGGTTCTCCATGAAATTTATGAGGTCAAACCCGCAGTATCCCCGCCCGCCG
>Ga0209542_10013410_pt1 | contig 14143 bp, 15 predicted proteins | sample RifCSPhighO2_01_FD_184028 | JGI IMG/M metagenome (GOLD analysis project Ga0209542, IMG submission 184028) | Soil microbial communities from Rifle, Colorado - Rifle CSP2_plank highO2_0.1 (SPAdes) (version 2) | ecosystem: Environmental > Terrestrial > Deep subsurface > Rock core/Sediment ...
TTGGCTTCGATCAACGGAGTTCTAACTCCTCCCAAAGTTTCTATACCCAAAGTTAAGGGTGTCACATCCAAAAGCAAAACATCTTTAATTTCGCCTTGAAAAATTCCCGCTTGAATAGCCGCGCCAGCAGCCACCACTTCGTCCGGATTAATACCTTTGTGCGGTTCTTTGCCAAAAACCTCTTTCACTTCCTTCTGGATCATAGGCATTCGGGTTTGTCCGCCCACCAAAACCACTTCATCAATATCCGCTATTTTAAGCCCGGATTTCTCCACGACTTCTTTGGTAATTTGAATAGATTTTTTAACTAAGCCAGAAACCAGCTCTTCCAACTTAGCCCGGGTTAATCTAATGCTCATATGCACTGGCCCGGAGTTGGTAGTAGTGATAAAGGGAATATTAATTTCCGATTCCGGAGTGGAGGAAAGTTCAATTTTCGTTTTTTCCGCCGCTTCTTTCAGGCGCTGCAAGGCCATTTGATCGCGAGATAAATCCACCCCCTGATCTTTTCTAAAGGCATCTACTAAATAATTTATAAGCAGTTGATCAATGTCATCCCCGCCCAAATGAGTATCGCCGCCAGTAGCTTTAACTTCTATGGTGTCAGAAGAAACTTCCAGCACCGAAACGTCAAAAGTTCCACCGCCAAAATCGTAAACCACAATTTGCTGGTCTTTCTTTTTTTCCAAACCGTAAGCCATGGCCGCGGCCGTAGGTTCGTTAATGATTCGCTTAACTTCCAATCCAGCAATCGTGCCGGCATCTTTAGTGGCCTTTCTTTGCGAATCGTCAAAATAAGCCGGCACCGTGATCACGGCCTCGGTTATCTTTTCTCCCAGTTTTTCTTCGGCATCAGCTTTTAGTCTCTGCAAAACCATGGCCGAAATTTCTGCCGGCTTAAACCACTTATCTCCCATTTTAATTTCCACCCCGCCGCCTGATCCTTCGCGAATTTCATAGGGCAAAAGCTTAGTGTCTTTTTGCACTTCAGAATCAGAAAATTTTCTGCCGATCAGGCGTTTCGCAGAAAAAATAGTATTCTTGGCATTGGTGACTGCCTGACGCTTGGCCAAAAGGCCAACCAAACGTTCGTTGTTCTTGGTTATGGCCACTATTGACGGAGTGGTGCGATTGCCTTCTTGATTTTCTAAAATTTTGGGCTGGCCATTTTCAATAATCGCCATACAAGAATTGGTGGTTCCTAAATCAATTCCTAAAATCTTACTCATTTTTTATTTGTCTCCTTTCCTAAGCGCACCCTGGCGGGCCGCACTAATTTACCGTTTAATTTAAAACCTCTTTGTCTAACTTCTTCTATTTTATCCCCTTCTCCGGAAATGGATTCGTGTAAGGCGGGATCAAATTTTTCATAATCAACCTCTTCCAGATCTAAAGCATTCTCCAATGCTTCAATCACCATTCCCAAGCCATCAATGGTGGGCAGAATTTTCTTCAAAATCTCTATTTTACCGGCATCTTTGGCCGCTAAAATCTCTTTTCCCACCGCAACTTTAAAGTTTTCAAAATCCGCCTTGCATCTTTTCCAGCCATCCAGATATTCCTGGGCCTGATTTTGCTTAAGATCTTTAGACATATAGCGTTAATCATTATAAAAAATCAAGATGCTGGTTGTCAAGAAAGAAAAAAATCTGCTATAATATCTTAAAAGTCAATGAAAAAAATACAAACCCAAAATTTAACCTGGATTGACATCCGGGACCCCGCTCCTAAGGATGTGCTCTATTTAGGGAAAAAATACGGCTTGCACAAGATGATTCTGGAAGAAATCCTTCCTCCTTCGCACCGCTCTAAAGTTGAACAATTCGGCGATTTTTTATATCTAGTGCTTTATTTCCCGGTTTTTCACAAAAATATCCGGGAAACCGAACTCCGGGAAATAGATATAATTATCGGCAAAAATGTTTTTATCACCAGCCATTATAAATCCGTCATTCCTTTAAAAGAACTTTTTGACCGCTGTAATCTATATCCTGACATCCGCGAACAATATATGCAACAGAATCCGGTTCTACTTTTGTATCATTTGATTGAAAATATGCTTCACCATGCTTTGCCCAAATTAGACAACGTCAGCCGCAAAATTGAAAATGCGGAAAAAGAAATTTTTCAAGGCCGAGAAAAAGAAATGCTTAAAGAAATTTCTCTGATTAAGCGAGATATTTTAAATATGGCCAAAGCTATCAAACCGGAGCAGGGAGTTTTGCAATCTTTAAATAAAATCGCTCCGCGATTTTTTGGCAGTGAATACGCTATCTATTTTCGCGATTTAGTGAGCTCTTACGAATACGTAAGAAGTATTTTGGAAAATCATCAGGACATGATTGAGTCTTTGGAAGAAACCAATAACACGCTTTTATCGCATAAATTAAACGAGATTGTGCGCATCTTAACCGTGATTTCCTTCATAACTTTTCCTTTATCTCTAATCGCTGGATTTTTCAGCATGAACGTTTATATGGATTTTTCTGAAAACCCCTTAACTTTTTGGCTAATAGCGATATTTATGTTTTTAACCGCCGGAGCCATGACCGTATACTTTAAAAAGAAAAAATGGCTTTAAAAATTTATAACTCTTTAACTAAAAACAAAGAAATTTTTCAGCCGCTCAAGAAAAACCGGGTTGGCATGTATGTTTGCGGACCCACGGTTTATTCTTCCGGACATTTGGGGCATGCCAGAAATTACCTAACTTTTGACATTATCCGGCGCTGGCTGGAGCATGAAGGCTACAAAATTAAATATATCATGAACATCACTGATATTCATGATGATATCAAAAAAGATACCAATATAAAAAAATATATCCAAGAATTTAAAAAAGAATTAGGCCTTTTGCAGATTAAAAAAGCGAATAAATATCCTCGAGTATCCCGACACTTAAAAGAAATAAAAAAGTTAATTAATATTTTAAAAGCCAAAGATTGCGCTTACCAAGTTGATGGAAATACTTATTTTAATGTTTCTAAATGCAAAGATTACGGAAAACTATCCGGCAGAAGGCTGGATAAAAATTTAGAAAACACCCGCGTAGAATCGGATAAATATGAACGGCGTCAGGCGGCTGATTTTGCTTTATGGAAAGGCGACCGGCCGGGCTGGCACATAGAATGCTCGGCCCTGGCTAGCAAATATTTAGGTCCTCAATTTGACATTCACGCCGGCGGTTTAGATTTAAAGTTTCCTCATCATGAAAATGAAATCGCCCAGTCCGAAGCCGCGTTCCAAAAAATTCCCTGGGTTAAATACTGGCTACATTCCGGACTTCTGGAAGTGAATAATGTTAAAATGTCTAAATCTTTAAATAATTTCATAACTATTCCGGAATTATTAAAAAAATACGACGCCAGAACCTTTAGATTTTTAATTTTAGAGCACCATTACCGCTCGCCCTTAAACTTTACCGAGGAAAAAATGAAGCAAGCCAAAAGCGCTCTTTCTAAACTGGATAAATTCCCTTGTGGTGCAGTTGATATAAGCCCAGCCATGAACGATGACTTTAATACTCCTCGGGCCTTGGGAATAATTTTTTCGCAAAAAAAACGGCCACCGGAAATGGAGACCGTCTTTGGGATAAGCCAGTAGCAAGCTCCTTATAAACTTTTCATAAAGCTTAACAGAAACTTCAAATTATGCAAAGAAGCCAAACGCTGACCCAGCGGTTCTTTAATTTTAAACAAATGGTGCAAATAAGCCTTGCTCACTCCAAATATTTCGGAAAAGTCGTCTTGATATTTAGAATTGGTTATATTTATATAATTATTCTCGTCTATATACAATCTCCCGTGCCTGGCTTCGCGAGTGGGCAAAACGCAATCAAACATATGAACTCCTTTTTTAACCGCCGCTCTAATATCTTGGGGTTTTCCTATGCCCATTAAATAAAGTGGCTTATCTTTAGGAACCAAAGGACAAATCATATCTAAAACCTCCGGCAAGTCTTCTCCGCATTCGCCGCCGATAGCATAGCCGTCAAAGTCTAATTTCAGAAGTTCTTTTAAGCAGTATTCGCGCAAATCTTTAAAAATTGCTCCTTGAATTATACCAAACACTTTTTGGCCCTTAGCCATTTTAAAATCGCGACAGATTTTCGCCCATTTCAAAGTTAAGCGGACCGCTTGTTCGGCTTCTTTTCTAGGACAAGGATGAGGAGTGCAAACATCCAAAACCATGGCTATATCCGAACCCAAATCTTTTTGCGCCCGCATTACCAAATTAGGAGTTAAAACAATTTTTTTCCCATCTAATTCGGAAATGAATTCCACTCCTTGCTCTCCGAGATTACGCAAGCGAGACAAAGAAAAAACCTGAAAACCGCCGGAATCAGTTAGGATCGGGCCTGGCCAGCCGATAAAATTGTGCAAACCGCCGGATTTTTTAATAATTTCTATTCCCGGTCTTTGCCTTAAATGATAGACGTTAGAAAGAATAATTTCCGCACCGATTGATTTTAAATCCGCAACGTTTAAATTTTTAATCACGCCTCTCGTCGCCACCGGCAGAAAAACCGGAAAGTTTATGTTGCCGTGATTTGTGGATAAACTGTTTAAATCCATGGGATATACTCCATGTTATAATATTGCCATTATGGAATCAATTACCAATCGTTTGCCGCCGCAAAATATAGACGCGGAAAAATCGGTGTTAGGAGCTTTGATGCTGGATCCCAAAGCCATAAACAGCGTCGCTGATTTTTTGAAGCCCGATGATTTTTATCAGGGAAAAAATGAAGCGATTTATCAGTCCATGCTGATTTTGTATTCCCAGGCCGAGCCCATAGACATTTTGTCTCTATCCAACCGGCTAAAAAAAGCTAAAAAATTAAAAGAAATCGGCAGTGAAGGTTATCTGACCGAATTAGTGAATTCCGTCCCCAGCGCCGCCAACATTGTCCATTACGCCAAGATTGTTACGGAAAAATCAGCTCTGCGCCGATTAATCGGCGCCGCAGCAGAAATAACTTATCGGGCCTTCAACGAAGAAAATGATACCGTTGAAATTTTGGACGAAGCCGAGAAAAAAATTCTTTCGGTTTCCCAGCAATCTTCCCGGCAAAGTTTTGTCATGTTAAAACCCATGCTGGAAGAGGCCTTCAATCGTTTAGACGAATTGAGCAAAGGCAACGGCGCTTTGCGCGGACTGCCCACCGGTTTTATCGATATAGATAATAAATTGGCTGGACTGCAAAAATCCGACCTTTTGATTTTAGCCGCCCGACCTTCTTTGGGAAAAAGCTCTTTAGCTTTAGATATCGCTAGAAATGTCGCGGTTCATCATAAACAACCAGTGGGAATATTTTCTCTAGAAATGTCCAAGGACCAGCTAGTGGATCGCCTGCTTTGTTCCCAGGGCAATGTTGAGTTGTGGAAATTCAGAACCGGACGGCTTTCGGGAAGCGGAGAAAATTCCGATTTTTCCAGAATTTCTCAAGCCATTGATTGCTTATCTCAAGCTCCCATCTATATTGACGATTCTTCAGCCACCAACATTATGCAAATCCGAACCATGGCTAGACGTTTACAGGCTGAACGCGGATTGGGTCTCTTAATCGTTGATTATCTGCAATTAATGGAAGGGTCTAAAAAAACCGATAACCGGGTCCAAGAAATATCAGAAATTTCTCGTTCTTTAAAAACTTTGGCTCGCGAATTAAATGTTCCCATATTAGCAGTATCACAACTTTCTCGCGCGGTGGAGCAAAGAACCCCGGCCATTCCTAAATTATCTGATCTGCGGGAATCTGGTTCCATAGAACAAGACGCGGATGTGGTTTTATTTATCTATCGCGAGGATCGGGAGCGCCGAAACAGCGATCGCAAAAACATCGCCGACATTATTATTGCCAAGCACCGCAATGGACCCATTGGCCAGGTGCCTCTGTATTTTAACGAAGATTATGTCAGCTTTAGAAATTTAGAAAAACATTATGCGCAATTTAGAGAACCTGCCTCCGGCAATCCAAGAATTAATACAGGAACTTTCTCGTCTGCCGGGCCTGGGTCCGAAACAAGCGGAGCGCCTGGCCTTTTGGATTCTCAAGAATTCGACGAATTTAGCGGAGAAGATTCTAAAGGTTAAAAAAATAAAGATCTGCCGTCAGTGCCAATCATTGATTTGTTTTTGCGATTCTTCCCGGAGAGATAAAAGCCAGCTGTGCATCATTGAAGACGATTCGGATTTGCGAGCTATAGAAAATTCGGGCTTCTATCACGGACTGTATTATGTAATTGGCGCTAAAAACGAAATAAAAATAAACCAGAACGTCCGCGAAATTATAATTGCCACCAATCCTACCGGCGAAGGCGATCTTTTGGCTTTAAAAATTAAAAAAGCCTTAACCGATAAAAATATAAAAATCACTCGTTTGGGCCAGGGGCTTTCTATCGGTTCGGAAATTGAATATGCCGATCCCCGAACTTTGGAAAGCGCGCTGGAAAATCGCCGGGAAATTTAAATCCATCGGCTGGTTAAAAAAACTAAAGCTAAAGCGGAAAAATAAATAATTAAAGTCGCTTTGATCTTTTTTCCGCTTAAAATTTCCGAAATCGCAAAATAATTAACTCCTAAAATTCCCGCTAGAGAAAAAGGATCGAAAGGAAGAAAGGAACCGGCCCAAATAATTTCCGTCATCAGTAAACCGCCAAGAATGCTTTCTCCCCAACTTCTAAACTGCCAATAAAAAGTAATTAAACTAATCAGACTCAAAAAAACAAACGTAGCGATATCCAGCCAGGAATAATGAAGCGCTAAAAACAAAATTAATAAATAAAAAATGGAAGCCAAAAGCAAATTCCAGGTTGCCAAATATTGGCAGATGGCCGCGATTTTTCTGCGCAAGGTGTTCTTTTTTAGCTCGGGAACAGGGACTTGAACCCCAATTTCCACATCCAGAGTGTGGCGTCCTACCATTAGACGATTCCCGAAGATTTTACACTCTTAAATACTTCCGAATGGAAATATAGCTGGAAATCACTGCCAAAGCAATGCCGGAAAAGAACTGCACGCTAATCAGGGTCCAAAGGTTATTTTTTAAATAAGTTAAAATTCCTGGATCCGGTAAAAATCCTTCCAGGCGAAGGGAGGCGGAAGCAGTTAAAATAATAAATAACAAAAAAGCCAAAATCGCGCCTAAAATTCCATAGATCAATCCCTGAACTAAAAATGGTCCGCGAATAAACCAATTGTTCGCCCCCACCAAGCGCATAATTTCTATTTCTTTTTTAGAGCTGTAAATCGCCAGGCGCACCGCATTATAAGAAATCAGAATGGAAAGTAGAACAAAAACCGCTCCCAAAATTAACGCTGATTTTTTAACCATTGAAAATAAACCTTCGGCTTTGTCAATTAAAGGACGCGATTCAAAATAATTAAGCTTAAAAATTAGGGACTGCTGAGGAGAATTGTTTATATAATCTACTATGGAGCTGTAGAACTCCGGATTGTGGGCGGTTATATTTAAAATTCCGCCCAAGGGATTTCCTTCCAATTCATCCAGAGACTGGCTGATCACCGGGTTCTCCAAATGACGGTCGCGAAAACGAGATAAATTTTCTTCGGCGGAAATATATTCCGCGTTTTTAACTTCTGCCTGGGATAAAAGCTCCTGACGGAGGGTCAAAATATCAGTTTCCGAAACTCCGGATTTAAAAAATATGCTGACATCAATTTGATCTTCTAAAATATCAATAATTTCCCGGGTTATTATGTTGGATAAATAAAAAAAGGAGATAAAAAATACCGTCACGGTTATAACCGTGATAGTGGCCACCGAAAGCAAGGCGTTCCTGATTAACGCATTGATGCCGCTTTTAAATATGCGATTGATTTTGTTCATAACGAATATTTGCCTTTTTCTTTATCGCGGATTATCCGGCCCTGATCCAGAGTGACCACCCGTTTATTTATTTGATTGATAATATCTTTATTATGGGTGGCCAGAATAACCGTGGTGCCGAATTCGTTAATTTTTAAAAGTAGCTGGATAACATCCCAGGTGCTTAAAATATCCAAATTTCCCGTGGGTTCGTCGGCGATTAAAATATCCGGTTGATGAGCCAAGGCCCGAGCCAGAGCCACTCTTTGTTTTTCTCCCCCGGACAACTGATGGGGAAATTTATCGCCACATTTTTCCAACCCCACGATTTTTAAAAGCTCGGGAATTTCGTTTTCAATTTCTTCATTTTCCCTTCCGGCCACTTCCATAACAAAGGAAATGTTTTCCCAAACCGTTTTTTGCGACAATAAGTTAATATCCTGGAAAACCATGCCGATTCTTCTTCGCAGATTCGGCAGGTCGCGGTGATGAAGTTTGGTTATATCTTCGGAACCCCAAAAAATTTTTCCTTTGCTGGGCAATTCTTCTCTGATTAGAAGTTTAATCAGAGTAGTTTTTCCGGCTCCGGACTGCCCCACCAAGGAAACAAACTCGCCTTTTTCAATTTCCAGGTTAATGTCGTCCAGCACCAAAAAATCTCCGGGATAAATTTTATATACGTTTTTAAACTTTATCATGAAATCGGAATCAGTTTATCTAGTTTCCCCGCCAATATTTCTTCGGCATTAGAATATTTTTTTCCAGTCTTCTCGTCTTTAACCATTTTATAGGGATGAAGAACATAACTTCGGGTTTGATTGCCCCATTGGGCAGAAAGACCGGTTTTAAATCCGAATTGAGTTTTCTCCGCCTCGGCTTTTTGTTTTTCCAATAGTCGCGACCGCAAAACCTCCCGAGCTCGCTCCCGATTCTGTAACTGGCTTCTTTCGCTTTGACAGGTTGCCACAACACCCGTGGGAAGATGAGTGATCCTAACCGCCGAAGAAGTTTTGTTAACGTGCTGGCCGCCAGCGCCGGAAGAACGATAGGTGTCAATTTTCAAGTCTTGGTCGCTGATATCTATAGCTAAATTCTTTGACACCGGCAAAACTTCCACCAAGGCAAAAGAAGTATGGCGCAGTTTCTTGGCATTGAAAGGCGAAAGCCGAACCAAGCGATGCACTCCGGCTTCGGCCTTCAACTTATTGAAATCCAAATCCACTTCTAAGGTGACATTTTTTATTCCAGCTTCTGGGCCAGAAGTTAGGCCAATTTTTTTATAACCAATAAAATTTTTAGAGAAAAATTTTTCATACATATTAAGCAAAATTCCTGCCCAATCCTGGGCATCTATCCCTCCGGCTCCAGCGTAAATGAATAATAATGTCATGAGCCAAGACCGAGGATCGAACTCGGGACCTGCGGTTTACGATACCGCCGCTCTGCCAACTGAGCTATCTTGGCAGATTTATTTTAGCAAAAATTCCTGATAAAAAAAAGCTAAATGCCACAACTGCTACTACTGCGAGGTTGAATTGGCTCAAGACTCATCAGCATTTGCCGATAACCGGAAGCGCTGGAATAAGCTGGACCCAAAATTTCTTTCGCATCTATTGCTTCCAATTTTAGGTCTTGATTCTCAAAATATTTGGAAATATTCGCGTAATTGTCCGGAAACCAATAAGAATTCACGGTTAAGGCGGCTGACCACATATCCTTTTCGCTAGTGCCTTGCGAAGCCATTAGTTCCAAAAGCCCCAGCATGGCCATCCCATGATTGCAATCCGGAAAATGCGTGGAGTTGCCACAACAAGGACGGTATATGCCGCGCGATATTTTATCAACCAGCGCCTGCTGCTCTGCCGTTAAACTAAAAAATTGGTGCCGGCTATAATGATCCATGGGGTTGCCAACCGCTAGGGTCCAGCCGGCAGTAGAGGCAAAATTTTCCGCTCCGCCGTATCTCGGATCCGCCATTTCGCCATAATCCAAAATCGGATTCTGGTTGGCCAGTCCCAGCGCCCAAAGCAAATTCAGCCAAAAGCCGGCATTATCTTCGTTAATTTTTATTGGTCCATTATTTTTTCCCCCAAGCAAATTCTCGTATTCATCGGTGAAGGAACCCCGACTTTGGTAAATCTCTTGAAATTTCTCGGCATCAATTACGCCGACACTAACTAATTTCGCGCCTAAATCGCTCCAGACGGCTGGCAACACCACGCCGCCAGAAAGTAATTCTGGTTCTTCGGCTTTTTCAAAAGAAACCTCAACGGATCGATAATCGTCAATATAATAAATCCGCCAACCGACAAATATTACGGCTGAAATGAGTATGCCAACCGAAATTATATGATCTCGTTTCATTTTTATTCGTTGCAACAATCAACTAATTTGTTAACTATATCCTTAAAGGTCCAGGGCTTTTCTTCTGAAGATATTTTTTTAAATCCCGAAACATCAATTAATTTAAAACGCAAAGCCCAGAACATGGAATACATTTGGTAAGCGCGGTTAAACATTTCTTTGGCTTCGCTTAGTTTATTTTGCGAGCGAAATTTCACGCCGACCTCTATAAGCCGCATGGCAGCTGCCAGCAAGTGTTTAGACGCGCACCAAGTTTCACCCTCATTTCTATCGACTATTTTAGCCAGTAATTCTTTCCTAAGATCGCGCACTTCAATTAAAAAATCAAAATATTCGGATTTTTCGGTTTTTGCTCCGGTGAAAAAAAAGTGCTCTTCCAGACTTAACAAATTCATAATCGCCAATACCAAATCTTCTTCGCTGGAAAGATCAACACTGCCGGATTGCTTAATTTTCTCCGCTTTTTTTAAAAAATCTTCTAATTTTTTTTGGTTCAGCATATTAATTAGTAATTTAGATAATAAAAACCAAAAAGCCCAAAGCAATCATGGCCATACCACCCCACAGCCGCATGGATCCGGTGTTGGTTTTTTTCCAGGCGGTCATTTTTAGAAGCAAAGCCCGATCGCTGGAAATAAAGAGAATCACCAAGAGAGGTAGAATAAAAATCAGGTTATAAAACAAAAGATAGCCGACCCCGGACCAATAGGTTACTTGATCATGCAAAAGGCCCAGCACCATTAAATATGGCCCACCGGTGCAGGGAAATTCGCACAAACCCACCAAAGCGCCTAAAAGAAAAGCCGTGGGAAGCGAGGCCTTATTCATAAATTCCGCCATTTTATGGTGCGCTGCTTCCGGGATGCGGAGTTTTATTGGGAAAGCAGGAAAAAGTTCGCTTAGGACATTTATCCCACCCAAAATTATAAGCACCGCCGCTCCCACCTTAGCCATAAAATGAGGGGTATTAAAAAGATGGAATGCCTGCAAAAGCCCCAATCCGATTAAAATATAAATCGTAAAAAGCCCCAAAATATAAACCCCGCCAATCCTCAAAATGCCGGAGCGCATTTTTCCCAGAGAAATAAGAAACGCTATGGTTAAAAGTAGAATGCCAAAAGCGCAAGGGTTAATGCTGTCAATCAAAGCCGCAACTATAACCAGCGGCAGGAGCCATTGGCCCTGGTTGCTTAGATTCCAGAGCGCGATTGTGCCTATATTGCCGACTTGAAAAAAAATCACCGAACCAAATAATAAGACCGCAATGCTAATTAAAAAAATAAGTCTCTTATTCATAAATTGCGCTTTAGGGGGTTACCATAGCAACCAGTTGAAGCTCTATAGATTCAGCGGAGCGGTTTTCTATAATAATGGATCTTTGAATTCGGCCGACACCTGCCGGGCCATGGGCCGTCGGATCAAAAATTGCTTCTATGATCATTTCTTCGTTGGGATTTATCGCTTGGCTTATCTGGGGAGCAGTTCCGTGGCCAGGCATGCCAAAAGGCCCAAATTCCTTTCCGTTGATCAAGAGCCAAGCGGTTGTGCACATGCAGGAAGTGTATACCTTATCTATGGTGACGGTTTCAACACCGGTATTTTTTATTTTAAACTGGTGTCCAACATTTCCGTCGGCCATAGAAATGGTGCCGAAATCGTAATTATTCTCTTCGGCTTGCAAAGTTCCACTGCTTTCATTGCTTGCCAAAGACGAAGCACGGTATTCTTGAGAATCCGGACTGGCGACCCAGATTAAACCACCAAAAATCATAATTCCCACCATCGCGATTAAAATGGTTTTGTTCATAAGTTTTATATATTTTTTAAGCTAATTTTTGCCGCCGCAACATTATAGCATTTAATGCCACAATTATTGTACTCAAGGACATAAACAACGCCGCCAAGGCTGGCTGAAGCAATATTCCCTTAAATGCTAAAACTCCGGCGGCCAAGGGAATAGCAATAACATTATAACCGGTTGCCCAAAAAAGATTTTGCATCATTTTGGCATAAGTTAAGCGAGATAATTTAATAATTTTATATATATCTCGCGGATCGTTTTTAACCAAAATAATGCCCGCGGACTCAATAGCAACGTTAGCGCCCGCTCCAATAGCAATGCCAAGATCAGCTTGCATCAGCGCCGGAGCGTCGTTCACCCCATCACCCACCATAGCTACTTTATAACCCTCTGCCTGTAATAATTTTACTTTTTCCGATTTTTGCTCTGGCAAAACTTTAGCAAAATATTGATCAATGCCAAGTTTTTCAGCCACCCATTTGGCCACCTCCGGAGTATCGCCGGTGATCATGGCGGTTTTAATTCCTAGGCCCCTCAAATTCTTAATTGCCCCTTGAGACTCTTCACGAATAACATCCACCAGCGCCAAGACGCCCAACACTTTGTCGCCTAAAATAACAAAATTAACCGTCTTGCCTTCTTTGGCGAGCAACTCAAATCCGGTTTTTATTTTATCCGGAAGCAGTATTTTTTTATCTTCAACTAGGGCCTGGCTCCCAACCAGCACTTCTTGATTTTCAATCTCGGCTCTCACGCCCTTGCCGGGAATCCTTTGAAAATTTTTAATTTCCAGAAAGGAAAGATTTCTTTTTTTAGCTTCATTCACTGTTGCCTTGGCAATGGGATGCTCGGAGTGACTATTAACTGAAGCCGCGTATTGAAGAAGGCTAGATTCACGGTTCGGCTCAACGGAAATTACCTGGTCAATTCCGAATTCGCCCTTAGTGAGCGTTCCGGTCTTGTCAAACAAGACCATATTTATACTACGCGCCGCCTCTAAGGCAAGTCGCTGGCGCACCAACAGCCCATTCTGCGCCGCTTTAGCAGTGGAAATTGAAGCGACTAACGGTATAGCCAGCCCTAAAGCGTGTGGACAGGCAATCACCAAGACTGCCACTAAACGTTCAACGGCAAAAGCCGTATCAGCTGCCGCTAGCCAGGAAGCAAAAGTGACGCTTCCGGAAACCACAGCAATAATAGTGAGATAATAAGCCGCGCGGTCAGAAAGTATTTGCAAGCGCGATTTTGAAGATTGCGCTTCTTCAACTAAGCGCATCACTCCGGCTAAAAAAGTATTCTCGCCGATTTTAGAGATCTCCACCTTAAGCGAACCGTCTCGGTTTATGGTGCCAGCGATAACTTCATCTCCTAATTTTTTAACCACCGGCTTGGATTCTCCAGTGGCAACTGACTCATCCACATCCGAAATTCCTTCTTTAACAATTCCGTCAGCCGGAATTTTGCCTCCAGGCCTCACCATAACCAAATCGCCTACTTTTAAGTCGGGAAGTAAAACCATTTCGCTTTTTCCGTCCCGAATGATTTCTGCTTCATCCGGAAGCAATTGGGAAAGTTCCTTAAGCGCGCTTTGCGCTCCGGAAACCGCCCGCATTTCCATCCAATGCCCAAAAAGCATAACCGTGACCAGCGTCGCCAGTTCCCAAAAAAGCGTCTTTCCACTGCCAATAAAAGTAACATAAACGCTGTAAATATAAGCTGAAGAAATGGCTAAGGCAATCAGAGTCATCATGCCGGGAAGTTTGGCTTTAAGCTCTTGATAAGCAGAAGAAATAAATATCCAGCCGGCATAGAAAAAAATCAACGAAGCCAAAATCAAGGAAAGATAACTGGAACCGAAAAATGCCGGGGCTTGATAATCCAGAAGTCCTTGCGCCACTTCGGAATAAAGCACAATGGGAAGGGACAAAGTCAAACTGACCCAAAATTTCTTTTTGAAAAGGTGGGCATGACAAGCGTGAAATGGCGCTGATTGATTTTTCATTTTCTATTAGAGAGTTTATATACCGAAAGAATTTCTTTTATCGCTTTGGTTTCTTGGCCGGATTTTATCTGCGCAATCACATGCGTGGCCAAGTGATTTTCTAAAATTAAGTCTTCAATACTAGAAAGCGCCTGCTTAATGGCAG
>Ga0209542_10013413_pt1 | contig 14141 bp, 3 predicted proteins | sample RifCSPhighO2_01_FD_184028 | JGI IMG/M metagenome (GOLD analysis project Ga0209542, IMG submission 184028) | Soil microbial communities from Rifle, Colorado - Rifle CSP2_plank highO2_0.1 (SPAdes) (version 2) | ecosystem: Environmental > Terrestrial > Deep subsurface > Rock core/Sediment ...
TACACAAATTCTTCTTATTCAGGCACACTAACCGTGAGCGGAGCCGCAGGCGGGACTAACAGTGGCACGGGCGGGACGGGAGGCACGGGAGGAGGAGGGACAACACAATATATACAATTTGGTACATGGGATGGCGGTGGAGGAGCAAATATAAACTGGAGTACGGTGGCAAACTGGGTAGCTGATACACTCCCTACAGCATCTACAACAGTCACTTTTAATAATACTACTACAACAAACTCAACAATTGATGCTGGTTTTGCCGGTACTATTGCCAATTTGAACATCGCAAGCGGGTATACCGGCACTGTTACGCTTTCTCGATCGCTTACGGTTACCGGTAATGCGACATCCACTACTGGAACTTTCAATGCCAACGGGCAAACCATAAGCGTGACAGGATTAACTACTATAAATGGCGGCACCTATCAAGCAAGCACCGCAACATCAACTTTCACCGGAGGGTTAACATTATTCTCCGGAACATTTACTGGCTCTTCCGGCAATGTTGATATTCCAGGCGCGTTTACGATTTCCGGAAGTACTTTTACGGCGCCGTCCGGGACATTTACTATTGGCGGTAACTTCACTTATAGCGGCGGGACATTTACGCATAATAGCGGGACGCTGACAATGAACGGGGCGGCGGAAGCGGCTTTGAACGGCGGAAGCGGTTTGACGCTGAATAATTTGAGTATTAATAAAACCGGCGCGGCAGTGAACGCGAGCGGCACGGTCGGCGTTGCTGGTAACCTGACTTTTACGAGCGGGACGCTGAACGGCGGCGGCGCGACGATAAATATAGGCGGCAATTGGCCGAGCGCCGGAAGCGCTTTTTCCGCCGGCACAAGCACGGTGAATTTTAATGGCGGCGGCGGCGCGACGCAGACCATCTCCGGCGCGAATACTTTTTATAATCTGACGAAAAATGTGACGGCAACGAGCACTTTAGCGTTTCCAGCTTCGGCGACAACGACGATTGCCGGCGCTTTAACTTTAACCGGCACTTCAACCGGGAAACTGCTTTTGCGCAGCAGTTCGGATGGGACGCAGTGGAAAATAGACGCGCAAGGGGCGAGAACAATTTCTAATTTAGACGTTAAGGATTCTAATAATGTGAACGCGACAAGTATGAATTGTCTAGATGGCTGTGATGATTCTTTGAATAATACGAATTGGAAATTTGGCGAGGCCGGCGAGTTTGACCCGACATTCGGGGTGAACGGCGTCTCGGTAAGTCAAATCGCCACTACCACAGACGCTGATTGGGGAAAAGTAAAAATTCAATATAAGGTTAAGGACTTAACGGTGATGCCGGCTGGCGGCTGGGTGACGCCATCTTTTTATTACAGCACTTCAAGCGGCAGTACTTGGACAAATATTTCGCAGACATATTTGGCCGCGGGCGACCTTGACGCAAAAACATCAGACAGTACACCGGCGTTTTCCAACAGCGCTTGGGCGACTTACAGCGCTACTTGGGATGCGACCAGCACTATTCCTGATTTTTATTCAACCAATGCCTTAATTAAAGTAACCATCAGCGATGGCGACAAACCGGCGAACGCGGCAGTGGACGCCACCAGTACGATCGCGGTTTTGGATACGAAAAAACCGACGGCGACCAGCACTGACTTTTTGATTAACGGCTCAAACGCGGCAGAAACAGCTACCAGCAGTGTGTCTTTGAGCATATCCACGAACGGGGTGAGCGATGATTCGCAGGTGTATATACAATTTTCTAATGATAACAGTACTTGGTATGGAGGATTGAATAACGGAACTGTTTCCGGGATTGCCGGGAGTTGGGGCGACGTGACCACCACGGGAGCGGTTTTGGGCCCTTGGAGCTGGACGCTTTCGGGAGCATCACGAACACGGACGGTTTACGCGCGGGTAACGGATGTTTATGGAAATGTTTCCGTGACTACTTTGCAAGCCACCGCGGAGCAGAACGAGGCGCCGGTAGCGAGCATCACCAATTCTCCTTCTCTTGGTTTAACCGGCACTACTACGGTTGTTTATACTATTTCCGACGCGGATAGCTCTAACACACCGGCGGACACCACCGCGACCACTTCGCTGATGTATGATATTGAGATCACGGCTTCGGCGATATCCAGCACTTCTACGACTTCCGTAACCGCCAACGGGAATAATAAATTAAAAATTGCGGCCGGCGATGTAATTCAAGTGGACAACGAAATGATGCTGGTGTCCAGTAATACTGTAGGGGCTTTAGTAATAACAACAAGAGGATATCGCGGCACCAGGGCGGCAACGCACAGCGCCAGCGCGACTATCTGGATTATGGCTAACACTGTTACCGGCAGTATTTGTTCAAGAGCGAATTTTACCGCCGGCACTTGTACGTCCGTGACTAACGCGAGCGGGCCGTTTACGATTAACTGGACTCTAGCGAGCGATGTGACCGCCACTTCTTCGGCGGCAAGAGTAATGATCACGGCAAATGACGGGAGGACGGTTAATCCTGTCGGCACAGGCGCATCAGAGATATTCACATTTGATACTATTAAGCCGACCGTTACCTCAGCTACTTTATTGATCAATGACAGCTCAAGCGCGGTGAATGCTTCCTCATCAAACATTACTTTGAAACTTCAGAATATCACGGAGGATATTGCCGGCGGAACTATTTATATTGAGTTTGCTTCATCCACCACTTGGTTTGGCGCTAATACTGGTGGCACACTGACCGCCGGCAGTTTGGGTTCCGGAATGACTGTCGCTCAAGCGACCGCCACTTCCTGGCCGTGGACACTTAAATCAGGCACTCCAAGATCGGAAACAATAAGCGTTCGCGTCCGCGATGCTTATGGAAATATCGCCAACGCCGCGGAGGGCTCTTACGGCGACCAAAATACAGCGAGCTGGAACAATACGCCGGAGTTTGGGGCGCAGATTACTGTTTTGCAAATTGCCACCACAACGGACGCTAACTGGGGCAAAACCCAGATTGATTACAGAGTCAGGGATACGGATACTAATTTATCGGAAAATGCCAGTCCCGGAGCCAATTACGCTAAAATTAAGTTTGAATATTCAACCGGCACTGTTTGGACAGCTATCGCCACTTCCACCATTACGACCGCCGAAGGTTCGGATGTCTGGCTGGGCGATTATCTCAAAAAATCCGTTTCCACCGGCTCTTATTCTTCATACACCGCTTATTGGAACGCAGTCGGACAGATACCGGAAGTTTATTCCACCACCGCTAAAATCAGAGCCACCGTTGACGATGGCGAAGCCATACTTAACACCGCTTCTTCAACTAGCGAGAATTTCACATTAAGCACTACCAAACCGGTTGTTTTCTCCAATTCTCTCGGCATTAATAATGATTTTGACGGCACGGTCATCGCCACCAGTTCTACCGCCACGCTGACTCTGCAAAATATTACTGGCGATACTAATGAAACTTTGTATATCCAATTCGGCAGCAGCACCAGCCCGACAATTACTCCGACTATCTGGTATGGAGCCAGCAGTACAGGCGCCTTGACCAGCGGCGGAGATGTTAATTCGCCATCTGCTTTTGGTTCGGGAATGACAATCAATAATTTTAATTCTATTTCCTGGCCATGGACGCTTACTTCAAGAACGGAAACAATACATGTCCGCGTCCGCGACGCATACAACAACATCGCCGACACCGTTGCTTCTTCCACCGCCAGCTGGAACAACGCGCCGGAGTTTCAGAATATTATTACTTCAAGCCAGATTACCAATAACGCGGACGCGAATTGGGGCAAGGTGAAGATTGATTATAGCGTCAGAGATACGGATAGCAGTCTGAACGCAAGTTCTACGATGGCCGGATTTGTCAACGCTTCTTTTGAATACAGCACTTCTTCAGGCGCGACTTGGGTCAGCATACCCGCCGGATATTTAAGCGGAGATTACGGCAAAAAAGCGGTTAATACCAGCACGCCTGCCAATTATACGCCATACACCGCCAATTGGGACGCTTTATCGCAAATCGGCGGCACGGCGACAAGCACTTTAGTTCGGGTGACTCTTGATGATACGGAGATAATTTTCAACAGCGCAACTTCTACCAGCGTCAGCTTCAACTTGGACGTGAAACGTCCAAGTTTTAGCGCGTTTACCGCGGGCACAGCTGTTACTGATAATATCCAATTTACGGACACGGACGCTGATGGCGTGGCGGATTCGCGGTTAGTTACTTTACAGTTGAATAATTTGGTGGAGTCGTCTTCTTCCACTCAAGGCGTGTATGTTTTGTTTTCCAATGATGGGACGAATTACGGCACCAGTACGGATAGCAATGGCGCGCTAACATTTACCGCTTCCACTTCAACGATCGCGCAATGGGAATATATCGCAGGCGATTCGGTCGCGGCATATTCTAAATCGGGCTGGTATTTAGCTTCCGGCGGTTCGCGGAGCAAGACGGTTTACGCGTTAGTCAAAGACGCTTATGGGAATATGATAAGCTCGGCGGCTTCTTCTACTGTGACATGGAACAAAAAGCCGCAGTTTAGCGCTTCTGAAATAAGCGATTCGGATAACTCCAGCATTTTATCCGCTTCCAGCACGAGCGGAGTGATGGCGAGGCAATGCGATATTTATGATACGGACGCCAACTGCGGGGCGGGCAAAGTGAAATTGATTTACTCTGTGCGCGACCCGGACGCCAATGAATCCGGGCTCGCGACCAAAGGGCAATTAGCAACGACTTTTGAATATTCTCTTAATGGCGGAGGTTACACGCCGTTTACCATCGCGGGAGCGGCAACCACAACAGTCGCGACTTCTAGCGCCGATGTTGCAGGAGGATACAACCCGATTTATTCCACAACCACGGTGTATTGGGACGCGAGCAGTCTCGGTTCCGGTAATATCGCAGTCAAGATAACGGTTGATGATAGGGAAGGAGGGGCGTCCGCAACCGCTTCCTCCACTTCAAACATAATCGCGTATGACAAAACCAATCCTTCGGGAAGCAACATTACATTTGACGCAGGCGTGGCTGGAGCGAGTTCCAGTGCGGTGATTACGATTCCGTGGTGGAACGATACCAATAATGCGACAAATACTATTCAATATATAATAGTTGATGATTCAACAACGCATTCCAGTCCGAGCTCTACGGGATGGACTTCGGTGGTAAAAAACGCCACTACCACTCGCAACTGGACATTTGATTCCGATATTGAAGCCAAATCATTGGATTTTAATTTCAGAGATATTTACGGCAATACGGCAGGAACGACGACGGCGTCCACCATTAATCCTATTTCATCCGCGGCGTTTTTCATCCAGGATGTTTCCAAAGTATCCATCAACGACTGGAAACTGTATATCTCGTGGGAGTCGTCCACCTCCACCGTGTTTTCCAACTACTCGCTTGAATACGCGACTTCTAGCAACAATACGGATTTCGGACCGTACGCGAGCGTGATTTATCCGGCGATCTCCGACAAGACGGTCAACTACTACCTCCATGCAAATCTCACTAATACTTGGTACTACCGCTACCGCATCGGCGTGACGGATTCCAATGGCAATACAACCGTGCGTTCTAACGCATATATCAACGCACGACCGGACGGCATCCAAAACTTCGGTGAGGGCGGCGGCGGAACAAGCGCGTCGGCTTCGGTGGTGACCAATATCGTACCGACACAAGGGTCGGATGGAAATATAATGGTAACTTACAGTTTGACCGACAGCTCTCTATCTTCAAAAACATCTCCTACTTATGAAGCGTATCTTTTGTATGACGTCGGCGCGGCGCTGACAGCCTCAAGTACCAATACGCTCGTGGTTTCGGACAGCACGAAGATACCCGCGTACGGATTTATTCAGATCAATCAGGAAGTGATCGGCTACACTGGCAATGCGACGAGTACCGGCGCGCTTTCGGGTATTACGCGCGGCACATGGCCGTCATCCGGTCGGGCAACGCGCGTGAACGCCGCGATGGCGTCCAGCACGCCGGTGTGGATTTTCGCAACATCCACCGGAACGACGATTACCAATACGAGTATCAGCTCCGGGCAAAGCGGATCAGTAACCTGGACAACCGCCAACGACACGAACCTCGCGGGATATTATCTGACGAACCTCGGCCTGCGCGTGCTCATCCACGATAATCAAAGCGCGTCATCAGGGCCTTTGTCTTCACAAAGTGATCAATCCAACGACGGTGTACTTGCGATCTTTGACAAAAAAGCGCCTGTTTTGACGGCGAGCTCGCTTTTGATCAACAGCTCCGCTGACAACGTGGAAGCGTCCAGCACGACGGCGGCGTTGAGCTTGGCAGGCGTGTCTGGCGACACCGCTTCGGAAATGATTTATATTCAATTTGCTTCCTCAACCAATTGGTTCGGCGCCAACGTCAACGGCACGATCAGCGCCACTTCCAGCTCTTGGGGCGAGACGGCGTCTATCGGAGGCAACCTCGGCCCTTGGACCTGGCCGCTTTCCGGCCGCTCGGAGACGGTGAGCGTTCGTATCAAAGACGCTTACGGCAATATCTCCAACACCGATACCAATTCCATCATCCGAAACGCCGTGCCGGAGTTTGGCGGAAGTATCTCTGACGCGGACGCCTCGGGCTACGCGACGACGACCAGCGCTTCAGGCGCGGTGATCCGCCAGTGCAATGTATATGATGCCGATCCTTTGTGTACGGCGAGCAAAGTGAAAATTAAATTCACGGCGCGCGATGCCGACACGGATCTCGGAGCGATGACCGCCGGCTCCGCGTCCACGACCATCGCGATTTCGCTGAACGGCGGCGCCTACGCGACAACTTCTTTGAGCGCTTTCACTTCCGACGGATCGCTGAACTTGGCGAACGGAATTTTTGCGGTAGCCACTTCCACCTATTCCACCGTGACCGTATATTACGATCCTCAACTCGGCTCGTCGGCTAACATCGCCGCGCGCTTGGCGATCACCGACAATGAAGCCGGCAGCGCCTTGCAATACGCCGTTTCCAACACGATTGCTTACGACAAAATCGCGCCGTCCGGCCCGCTGACATTTGACGCCGGCATCGCGGGCAGTTCCACGACCGCCGTTTTGACGATACCCGTGCCGACCGACGCGACTACTTCGCAATATATGTTTACCGCGACGACGACCGAAAGCACCGCTTCCACGACCGCCTGGACGACGGTGATTTCTCCGGCGAGCGTTCTCTGGGGATTTGACTCGGTTGTTGGCGCGAAATCAGTGTATTACAGATTCCGCGATATTTACGGCAATACGACCGCAACAGCGACCGCTTCCGCGCTCGCGCCGCCGGACAGCAATTCCATTACTATAGAAGACATTTCAGCTACCACCTCGGCCCGCCTGTTCTTGAGTTGGCCGGCATCTTCGGCGAGTGATTTCGCGAACTATCGCGTAGAATACGCGACTTCCACCGATAACAGCGCATATGGTTCGTATGCCGAACTTGCTCTGATTACGAACAAGGATACTAACTACTTTATCCATTCCGGTCTGAATAATACATTGTATTACAGATACCGCTTGTCGATGAAAAATACGGCCGGAAATTATTCGGTAAAATCTCAAAAATCAAACGGCGCTACTTATGTGGCGGGTAAGCCGGACGGCATCCAAAACGACGACGAAGCGTACGCCAACGACACAGCCACGCCGGCGGTGACCAATGTGTCATCCGGCACGCCGCAAGTAACCTCCGCGACTATCAGCTTCAGCGTACTGGACAACGCGTCGCTTAACACCAAATCAACCGTGTATTACGCCGTCAGTTCAGACTACAACGGCTCGGCCAGCGATCACCGCTTGCGCTATGCTTATAAATTCGGCAATGCCGGATACGCCGCGACCGTTAATAACTCTACCGCGACGACGACTACGGTCACGCTTTCTAATTTAGTGAAAAACAGCGCTTATAAATTCGCCGTTGAAACATGCGATGTGACCGGCAACTGTGTTCTCAAGGAAGATACGGGCGATGCCCCATTTACATTCACGACCGCCAACGGGCCGGCGATTGTGGTCGGACCTTCAGCCACCAATAATACTTACGACACCACTACCATCACTTGGAAAACCGATAAAGCGGCTGATTCCATAGCGTATTATTCAAGCAGTGTAGATGGAAACAACAACTTGGTCAGTCCGGTAACGGCCGGTTCCAATACGCAAATCACGACTGCCGATGTCAACCCGCCGAATTATTTTTCACACTCGGTTACTTTGTCTAGCTTGGGATCAGGCACTTATTACTATAAAGCGCGATCTTCCGATACGAACGGACAATACAGTGAGTCAAGCGTGTTGAGTGTCGCGATACCTGCTCAAGTGACGCCGGATCCTATTACGCCTTCTTGCTCCGTCACTCACAGCACTATTACTGTGAATTGGACAACGAATCAAGATACGACGACGGAGATTTCCGTATTGAGTTCTAATGTGCCGGGCAACTATTTCAGTTCAACGGCCGGCATACAAACCGCTCAATATCCGGCAACTATTATGAGCGATGGGAATGCGTGGGATGCCTGGAGATCTTCCGCGGATTATAGTAAAAATCACTCGCAAACATTTACCGGACTCACGGAAAACACGATGTATCACGTGAAGGCGTACTCGGAGAATCGTTCAGGCGGAGAAGTTTTCGGTTTTCTTACCTGTACTACCACGGCGACGCCGGCCGCCGAAGTGATCGTTGTCAGGCCGCCCGTGACTGATGTTACACCGCCGATTATCAGCGCGGTTGAAATAAAGGACATCACGGCGACGACGGTGACGATCGCCTGGACGACGGATGAGCTGGCGGATACTTTGGTGAAGCACGGCACGACGATGAGCTACGGCTCTATTTCCGGCACGGAAGAGCTTTCGGGCAATCATTCAGTTATGCTGGGTGGCTTGAAACCAAGTGTCGCTTACAACTTCAAAATCACATCCGCCGACGCCAGAGGCAACCGCGCTTACGCGGGCGATCAATCCTTTACCACTCTCTCTTTGCCCGAAGCGGCGCAAACCACCAAGGATGAATTGGAAAAACTACAGAAAGAGCTTAAAGAGTTGAAAGAAAAGCAGGAAAGCGAAGCGAAGAAAGCGCAATCGCTGGCGGAAGCGACCGCGCGGTTCAAAGCGATTCTAAAGAGCGTGGCCTCGGATGTGTCTTTGCAGGATTTGGAAGATTTAACCACCGACATTTCCGACACCATCACCGACATCACGCAGGAAGTAACCCCGCCCAATATTATCGGCGGCGTGCCGGCGGTGGAAATAGAAGCGAACAAAGCGACTATTAAATGGAAGACCAACAAAATGGCTAATTCCATCATCGCTCTCGCTCCGCAATCGGATTACAACGCTCAAGTGAAAGACCCGTACACATTGCAAGTCGGCCAGACGCAGGAGGAAGTGAAAGAGCATATCGTGACCATTCCCGACCTGAAGCCGTCCACGGTGTATCACTTCCAGATTCGCTCCAAAGCGAAAGTCGGACCAGAAGGCCGGTCGCGCGACTTCGTCTTTGAAACCAAGCCGGAATTGCCGGTGATCATAGACTACTCTTTCAAGAAGATCACGGAAAATTCCATCACGGTCGTTTGGAGAACCAACGTGCTTTCTTCCTCGCTGGTTCGCTACACGCCGTTCAGCCCCGATGGTGATCTCCTGGATAAAGAAAGCAAGACCCAGGGTAACCCGGCCTTTGTGCAGGCGCATGAGGTAGCCGTAACCAACCTACCGCCCAATGTCGCTTATCTGGTTGAAATATCAAGCAAGGATGTGACCGGAGCCGAAGTCTCTCGGGTGCTGGGCACAGTACGCACTATCGTTGACGTGAAAGCGCCGGTGATCGCCAAAGTCCGCGCCGACTCAACGCTCTTCCCGGGCAAGGTGGAAAAGACGCAGACCATCATTTACTGGGAGACGGACGAACCGTCCACTTCGCAGATATTCTGGAAAGAGGGTATGTCCAAAGGAGACTTTGCCGATTCGTCCAGGCTGGATATGGAATATACCACCAGCCACGTGATGGTGATGACCAACTTCAAACCCGGCTCAGTATATCGCTTCCAGGTGGAGTCGGTTGACCCGGCCGGCAACAAATCCCGTTCCACCGACTACACGGTGCTGACGCCCAAAAAAGGCGAGACGGTGATTGACCTCATCATCAACAACTTCCAAGACATCTTCGGCTTCTTGAGGAAGATGTAACCTAAAAATCTAAAAAATACGCCACCAGACAGCACTATTGCTGTCTGGTGGCGATATTGATTTGCAAAGAATTAATTTTCCAGCGTAAGGCCACTGACGGAATTTAATTGCATTGAGCGCAACCAGTTTATAAAATTATTTTTATATTCTTGTGTTCCGCCGGAGATTTTAAGTAAAAAATCTCTTTGGGTCACTGAAGGAAAATTTTTTTCGCCAATATAATCAGGAAAACTGCTCCACCGATAGTTTTTTAAAAATTTTAACGCATCAAGATGATTTTTTAACCTCCCTTCTCGCCATTCCGAAGATATGATGTCCAGAGGGTTTGCGTGTATATAATAAGGCATGTGAATAAAGTGCGCGTCGTTTTCTAATCGAATCGCTTTGAATTTGCTTTCAAACAGGGTCCCGGAACGCCCATATTTTTTATTGAAATATTGCGCGTAACCGCCATTAACCTTTTTTAAAAATCTACTGACGCCAGTGTCATTACAAGGTTTTAACAACATATGATAATGGTTCGGCATAAGCGCAAAAACTAAAATTTCCACCAATAATTTTCTCTGCTTTAAATATTGCTGTCCGGTGGCGATAGCAGAAGAATTAAAACGAAAACCATTGTTCAGCGTCTTGTCTTCATCATTAAATTCAAATAGATCATGTATAAATCTAAGATGATCATTATCATCCATAAATATTTTTCTCTTATCAACGCCTCTATTGTATACATGATATATTTCCCCAGCTGTAATTTGAGCATCTCTTTTCATGATTGTATTATACCAACTATTGCCACCAGACAGCAATAGTTGACATGTCGGGCGTGGTTTTGTTACATTCAGTCTATGGATAATTCTCTCATTGTCAGATTTTCGCTTTCGCAGGAGTGGATCACCGAGAAAGAGGCAGTGGTTTTCGGCGTGTTTGAGGGCGAGGATATTCCTTGCGGGCTGGGGTTTAGAAAGGAAACGGCCGAGCGGGAAGCGCGGCATTTGTTTCCTGTGTTCTCGGCCGTGAAGCATTACTGTTCGCACAAGGATTTTTCGGGGAAATTCGGCGAAACAGTGGCTATTTACCCGGAAAATGTCTTATACAAACGGATCATTCTCTGCGGTCTCGGGAAAAAGGAAGAGCTGGACGATGAAAAGTTGCGGCAAGCGGCGGCTGGCGCGGCGGCGTTCGCGAAAAAAATGAACGCCGGGAAAGTTTCCTTTACGCTTTTCGGCGCGCCGACGCAGGACGCGACCGCCCGTTTGCGCGCGATATTTGAAGGCGCGGCGCTCGGCCTGTATTCTTTTGACGCGTACAAGAAAGAGAAGGAAGATGCTTCGCGCAAACTCAAAAAAATGGAAGCGGTAGAATTTCTTTTGCCGGAGATAATGGAAGAAAGCGAAGTGGCGGAAGAAAAAAACAAACTGGATAAATACATCGCGATCGCCGAAGCGGTGTATTTCGCACGTAATCTCGCCAATCATCCGGCCAGCGTTGTGACGCCGAAGTTTTTGGCTGACACAGCGCAAGCTCTAAGCAAACTTTACAAAAGCATAACCTGTGAAATTTTTGACAAACAAAAACTGATAGAAATGGGAATGAACGGCATACTCGCGGTGGGCGGAGGGTCGGCTCATGAGCCGATGTTTGTTGAGTTGGTTTACAAAACGCCTAATGAAAACGCGCCGACCGTTGCTTTGGTTGGCAAGGGCGTTTGTTTTGATTCGGGCGGGATTTCTTTAAAAACCGCCAACGGAATGGATGAAATGAAAATGAATATGGCCGGAGCGGCGGCGGTGCTCGGGGCGTTTTTTACGGCGGTGAAATCAAAATTGCCGGTGAATTTGGTCGCTTTAATTCCGGCGGTTGAAAATATGCCAAGCTCAAAATCATATCGGCCGGGCGATATCATTAAGACGATGTCGGGTAAAACAATTGAAGTGATTAACACTGATGCCGAAGGAAGAATTATTATAGCTGACGCTCTTTACTACGCCGTTTCCAAATACAACCCAACGCATTTGATTGATCTGGCGACGCTGACCGGCACCTGCATCGACGCTTTAGGCAATCATTACGCGGCTGTTTTGGGCAATGATGACGCGCTGATTCGCCAGTTGATTGAATCGGGCGTGGCGACAGGGGAAAAGCTCTGGATGCTACCAATGGATGATGTCTATAAAAAACAAATAGAAAGCGCGATCGCCGATGTCAATAATACCGGAGGGAAGAGAAGCGCCGGTACGATCACCGCGGCGTTGTTTTTGAAAGAATTCATTGGCGAGCATAAAAGTTTCGCGCATATAGACATCGCCGGCACGGCGATGCTGCCGGAAGCGCACGGCTATAAAAACAAAGGCGGCACTGGTTTCGGCGTACGGCTTCTGACGGAGTTTTTGGAGCGATTGAAGTAATAGCGGAATGCAATATGACGAGGTCGGGTTTCCCCGCCTGCCAATGCCTGTCAGGGAAGCATGCCCAACGATACGGATATGCTATCACTCGGAAAAAGCGGCATTACTCGGTGTTAGGCTTATGGCGGGCAGGCAACATCGGGATTATTTAATAACTCTACTGCCTTATCGCAAAGACAAATAGCGATGAGACAGTTGGGAATCAGCGGGCGGAAGCCCGACCTCGCGACACTGGACTTGGAGTGCGGCTCATGGTAGAATTTATAAAGAAAATACCCGAGAAAGTTTAAAGTTCTTTAAATCCAACTATAGAAAGCGAGGTGATTAGAATGGGAGATACTTATAGGAAATCGTCTTTTTGCATATTGGGTGGTTGCGTGGAGGTGGCACAGAAAAAAAATGGTATTTCTGTACGCAGAGCCACTAATCGGAAAAAAGTCCTCAATTTCTCCAAAAAAGAGTGGAGGGATTTCCTGAAGGGGGTTAAAGGTGGCGAGTTTGATGTTTAGATCGCTGATTGCCTTGCTTGTGTTGTATGGGGCGCGAATTTTTGCGCCCCTTTTTTTTGAGAGTGTTGACAGGGATTTATTTGGGTGTATAATGCAAGCATACTGCAATGATGATTTTAAGGTCTGTTCCGAGTGAACGGGCTTTTTATTTAAATAGAATCTAGAAAGTAGAAAAATAAGGCGTTGGAGGCCGTGTCTCGCTATATTGGGAGTTTGAATGATCCATCAATATAGCGAGGTCGGGTTTCCAACAACGGGAATATTTAACAACTCTACTACATCATCGCAAAGACAAATAGCAATGAGGTAGCTGGGAATCAGCGGGCGGAAGCCCGACCTCTTATGGACACAAAACAATTTATATCATCTATAAATCAGCTGGTGGAGGAGAAGGGCTTGCCCAAAGACAAAGTCATTGAGACCATTGAAATGGCCATTGCCGCCGCGTATAAAAAAGACTACGGCGAGAAGAGGCAGATCGTCCGCGCGAAGCTTGACCCCTCAACCGGCGCGGTGGAGATGTCGCAGATTAAAATCGTGGTGGACGAAAACATGCTCCGGATGCCCGGAGAGGAGGATGAAGAAGCTGAAGCGCAGGCGGAAGAGCCCGCCGTCGCCAAGGCTATGGCGGACAAGCCGGCGGCCGACGGAGAAGAAAAGCCGCGCAAATTCGTTTTCAATCAGGAAAGGCATATTATGCTGGACGAAGCGCGTAAATTGAAGCCGGATGTTGAGCTGGAGGAGGAAATGTCTTTCCCGATGCCGGCGCACACTGATTTCGGCCGGATCGCCGCTCAAACGGCCAAGCAAGTGATCATCCAGCGCTTGCGCGAAGCGGAGCGTGAGATGGTTTTAGAGGAATTTAAGTCAAAGGAAGGCGAAATTTTTACGGCACAGGTGCAAAGATACGAGTGGAAAAACGTCATTTTTGATCTGGGCCGGACGACCGGCATAATGTATTACGAGGACCAGATTCCCGGCGAGCGCTACCGCATCGGCGAGCGGATGAAAGTTTACATCG
>Ga0209542_10013414_pt1 | contig 14140 bp, 14 predicted proteins | sample RifCSPhighO2_01_FD_184028 | JGI IMG/M metagenome (GOLD analysis project Ga0209542, IMG submission 184028) | Soil microbial communities from Rifle, Colorado - Rifle CSP2_plank highO2_0.1 (SPAdes) (version 2) | ecosystem: Environmental > Terrestrial > Deep subsurface > Rock core/Sediment ...
TGTTCCAATAATCATCAGAATATTTTTTCACTTTTTTTAGCAGTTTATCAGGAAGTTGTATTGTCATATAACCCATATTGTAATATAAACGAAACGAACTATAAAAATTTATCTACGGCCTTGAACGATTCATCGTTCTGGGGAATGGAATAACTTCCTTGATATTAGAAACACCACAAATCCACATAATAACACGTTCCGTACCTAAACCAAAACCCGCATGAGGAACAGAACCATATCTACGCGTATCCAAATAAAATTCATAGTTCTCTAACTTTTCGCCTGCCTTCTTCAAACGCTCACGAATCTTCTCACCATCAATCTCACGTTCAGAAGCACCAATAAGCTCACCATACTTCTCAGAGCCCAACATATCAAAACATTCAACAACCTTAGGATTCTTCGCATTTTCCTTCATGTAAAAAGCCTTAATTTCCTTAGGATAATTCGTGACCATAATAGGCGTATCAAAAAATTCAGATAATTTCGCTTCCTCAAGCGTACGCAAATCCTTACCCCAAGGAACATCCATACCCCCCTTCTCTTTCAATAACTTCAACGCCTCATCATAGGTCATACGAACAAAAGGTTTTTTCAATACGGGCTCTAACTTTGCAACATCCCTACCTAGAATCTTCAACTCTTCCTGATTCTTATCAAGAACAGACTTGACAATATGCTTCACCAAACCCTCAGCAGTATCCATCAAACCCTTCAAATCCAACCAAGCACACTCCATCTCCGCATGCCAATACTCAGCCAAATGACGAGCAGTATCATGCTTCTCCGCACGGAACGAAGGAGCGATCGTATAAATCTTTTCCAAACCAAAAATGCCCGCTTCCGCATACAACTGCCAGGTCTGCGCCAAATAAATAGGCTTACCAAAATAATTCACCTCGAAAACATCAGAACCACCCTCACCCTTCGAAGGACACAAAATAGGAGACTGATACTCAAAATAACCATGAGCACGGAAATACTCATGAATAGCACCAAACACTGTAGAACGAATCTTCAAAATAGCAATAGACTTACGAGAACGCAACGCCAAATGACGCATATCCAACAATGTCTCATCAGATGTATCTTCCTTCAAAGGAAAAACATCAGAAGCATGAACAACCCTAATAGAAGAAACATGTACCTCAAAACCCGTAGGAGCACGATCATCCTTAATAATCTCACCCGACAACTCAACGGAAGACTCACGCAACGCCTTGTTACACGCCAACCAATCAATCTCAGCAACTTTATCCTTTTCTACTACACACTGGATGATATTAGAAGAGTCACGCAAAACAATAAACTTACGAACATTAGAACCACGCTCACGATGAATCCAACCACGCAAAGCGACATGACCCTTACCTTGATGCATAGCATCCTGAATAGACACAAACCCTTCTCCAGAAGATTTCTTTCCTGCCATCAAGAACCAGCACTACAAGAACCTTAAAAAGATTACTGTAGCGTTATGACTGCTGTTTTATCAACAAAGCGACAACCACACAGACAACACCCAACCCCAATACAACATATTCTAAAGGCAACGTACGACCAAGAATAACTACCAATCCCTTCCCTAACAACCACAAACCTGCTACTAAAAAGAACAAATATAAGACTGTACGAATAAACTGCTGACGCAACAACGCCAAACGCTGCTTCACTGCAGCTTCCGTCTTCTCAAAAGAGTCTTTCACCTTATTCTGCACAAATTCTTCCCATAACCAACGCAACATCGTCATTTCCTCCCTTTATACACAGTATATGCATGTATATATGTCTCTCTAAGAACAACTTTATAGACAATAAACACAGGAATAGCAAAAACCATCCCCAAAACACCCAACAACTGCGCACCCACTAACGTGATAATAATAGCAACCAAAGCATCCATCTTAATCTTATTAGAAATCATGAACGGCTGCAAATAAAAATTATCAACTAACTGAGAAACAATAACAGTAATAATAACATATAATGCTGTAGCAGGACTATCTAACAATGCAAGCAACAACGGAGGAACTGCAGACAAAAAAGGACCAATATATGGAACAACATTAAAAAAACCAGCAACCAAACCCAACAACAACCAACCATTAAGACCACCAATAAAAAAACCAATACAACAAATCAAACCAACAATCAAACTCTCAATAACCTTCGCACTAAAAAAATCATGAATCTCACGACCCATGTCACGCAACGCCTGCTGCAACGAACCACGATGTTTCTGAGGGATATGCTGGTACAACGTATGAACAAACTTTTCCCTCTTATGATAATACAAATAGCATAACAAAGGAATAATTAACACCGCATTAAAAATAAACAAGCCAAGATTAGCTAAAAACTTTGAAAAAAACGACAACAAATACAACTCCACCTTTTCAATATTCTCAACAGTCACATAATCACTAGCAACAGCCGGAATATACGGTTCCAAATTAGTTCTATACTGATCAGCAATACTTGCATGCGTACCACGAGCAGCACTCACCGCACTTGCTATTTCATTAACAGAAGACCATACCAATAGGACTGAAATAATTATCACAACAACTAATAAACCATAACCATACCATTTACGCTGCTGCAAGGGAATACCCACACCACGCATACGTTCATTATACTCATGACGAATTTTTTCCATAACTAAAATAAACGCAGCACCAACAATAAACGTCACAAAACCTGTGGTAAACCAGACATGCCTATTCGTGGTGAATAATAACTGTTTCTTTGCGTGCACCCGAGGAAAATCATCATGAAAACTAAAACACGTACGGTACAAACGAACAATGATAATGACCGCAATAAACGCCACCAACAATTCCTTACCTGCATACAACAAAAAATCTCTCGATGTTATACCACCCCACGAAACCAAACCTGTGACAGGAAAAAGAAGCGCCCTAAGACCACCACCAATCACAACAACTGTAGCAGCAATAGGAGCCATAAAACGATGACTCAAACGACCAGCATACCAACCCATCAAACAATAAGGAATAACAGCAACTAACTCGCTTGCAGGATGAACAACAAATAGACTATTTATCAACGGAGCAAAAAGACCGACAGCAGCACCAACACGCGAACCAAAGACAATACCAGAAAACAAAGGAATCATCATGTTAATAGCAAAAAAAACACCTGGTATTACGGGGTGCAATGATAACGAACGAGCATGACCCAAAGCAATATACAAAACAACCATAATGACTATATGAAAAAAGTAATGGCGATCAGACATGAAAAAACTATCCCCCTAGGCTATTTATATCTTTTCTTCTATAAAGCAATATCAACAATTAAAGGATTTACTGCTTTTACCCAATCAGCAACTTTCATCTCCATAGAAACTGTTTGCAAACCCGCATTAAAATCCATAACCACATTCTCTATCAGACCTTTATCAACATACACAGGAATATTAAACAAATTACCAAACGGAGGGACACCACCAGGAATACAACCTGTCACTTTAAAAACTTCATCAGCAGAAGCAAAAGAAACAGACTTGGAAAGCACTACACCTTTCAACTTTTTTAGATCAATCTTCCTAGAAGCCTGCAAAACACACATAAAAAACTTACCCTCAGAACGCAACACCATAGCCTTAGCACCCTGAGATAAAGGAACACCACGAACCTTAGCAGCTAACTCCGACGTCGGCGTAGGCTCATGCTCAAACTGCTTAAACACTAATTTATGATTTTCCAAAAATGATTTAATCTTTTCAGGAACTGACATATTACTTACCACGAATCCGCTTAGCTAACTTTTGCAAATCTTTCATAGCAACCTTTTCACCCGTTAACGTACTCAAATAACCTTCATACTTATCAAAAAATACTTTATCACTAGCCCACATTTCCTTAAACACCTTACCAACACCATGCAAAGGATACAACTTGATATGTACATGATTAACACCCATACCTTCCATGACTAAAGCAATCCTACCAACAGGCAACTTTTTTTCTAATAACCGAGCAACTTTCCGAGCAGCAACCATAGCTCCTGTATAAACCTTCTGAGGCATAGCAAAAGCATCAGAATCATAATGTCTCTTCGTTACAACCAACGTCATACCTTTCGTATTAGGCATAATATCCAAAATAGCAAGAAAATTTTTATCTTCCCACACCTTAGCAGAATCTAATACACCATTGACAATCTTACAAAAAAGACAATCTTTCATAAACATTTAATAGAAAATATACTTAAATAGTTTTCTGGATCAATGAATAACTATTAATGACTGCGTCTTTTCAACACCCTCAATCAGCTGCATCTTGCCTAGTAGTACTTGATCAAATTCTTGAACATCTTTTACACGAATAAAAACAACAATATCTGTACCACCAGAAACAACATCAGCACGCTCAACAAAAGAATATTTCTTCAATTCCTGTATGATATCATACTGTGTTTTGTGTTTCTGCTTTAATGTTTGTATATCAGCAGTCATCAAAACATACGCAGCGAACCCTTTACCTGTACGATGAGGATCAACTTCAATAGTCACTTTTTGGATAATTTTTTCCTGCTTTAACTTACGAATACGATTGTTGACCGTACTAATAGGAAGTAAGGTCTTCTTAGCGATATCTCTTGTAGAAGCATCACCATGATCCTTCAACATTTCTAAAATTTTCGCATCTTTCTTATCTAATTTGTGCATATGGTACAAATGTCTCATATTATATATAAAACTTACTACTTTTTAGCATAAAAACCACTATTTGCTGGATAAATACTTAAACTATTATCTCTTATTAGTAATAACAAACAATCTTAGGAGGATTGAAACATGAAAACTGAACCATTACAAGAACGAGAAAAAAGGTTAGAAGAACAACGAACACTATGGAGAGCAGCACAATTTGAACCACCACTCGACTTAGTAAGAACACGACTAGAAGCACTCGGCTATAGAGTAGAACACCAAAAAGAAGCAACAAAAAGCTGGCTTCTTTGGAAACAAGGAAAAGGAAGACCCTACCAAGGAGCATATGCACTACGCTACGATGAGATAGCAACACACCTTGTAGCAGCACAACTCCGCGGATGGTCATATGCAGAAAAACACGGCGAGTGGGGATTTATGGGGATACCATCATTATGCGCAGCACGAGCACTGGAACGACAACTAGAGTTCCCCATCTTTATAGACAAGCAAAAAAGTGGAGGAGTACGACCATGACACAAGCAAAAATCTTGAAAGCTCTCGAAAGACAACGAAGAGCATGGAAGACTAGACGATCTGAACCTCCAGTAGAAGATATTGTTACGCGACTCTCAGATCTAGGGTATCATGTAACTTATCAAGCTGAAGCATGGGACCATTTTCAATGGTTAGACATATGGTGGGAACAACAGAAAGAAAAAACTTTACCTGGGAGCTATGCACTTCATTTTGATATTAGTGGTGGAAAGGAACGAAGCCGATTAAGAACTGCTAAACTCCAAGGATTTGCAGAAGCAGCTTATCGAGCAAGAGACCCATCTCTTTGCATGGGAGATACACGGTGGGGAGATTGGCAGTATCGAGGAACACAAGCTAAAGAAGCAGCGCAAGCATTAGAAAAACAATTAGGGTTTCCAATCTTTATAGATTATCGACCACGCTAGCTTGGAAAAATTTCCTTAAAATCCTATCTTAAAAAATAGGAATATTTTTTCTTTTTTTTAAGGAGTTAATCTTTCAGGGTTTTTATTAGTATTTACCCATACAGTCGCTGTACCTATCCCTAATCTTTTACCAATCTCTTCATATGTTAACCCTTGAGCTCTTAATTCTTTCATTTGTGGCACTAATTTTGCAGATTCTTTATGTGGGATAGTCCACATCTTATAATTTTTCAAACATTTTTCTAAATCTTTCTGCTTTCTTTTTATTATAAACCCTATATGTTTACTGAATAATTCTAGAGATTTTCTATCCTGGATTCTTAAGTTATAACAATCTTTACTAGTTTCTCTTTTACTCTTTTGAATTGTTGATCTAATTTTAAAATTATTTATTAGTTCTTGCACTTGTTCTAATCCTTCTTTATTCGTTGATGTTAAATTTACTCTTCTTTCTTCAACATCCACACCTCCTTCAGAATCGGCAAACCCTTGCACAAACTTTGCTTGAATCTTAATATCTGCCCTTTTTATAATATCTGGGACTTCCCATACTACTGTTTTAAATTCATCACCAATACTCTTTAGATCGTCACATGCAGCTTTTGAACATAATCTAGTCACATATTGTACATTGCACTTTTCATTATTTTCTTTAGCTAACTCTTTTGAAGCGCGAACATTATAAACTTTAAATAAACAATCTCTAAAATAATCTCGAAATTCTTCATCTATAACTCCTAATCCTATTTGATAACATTCTCCTGGTTTATACCAAAGCCATCCATCACCGCATGAAACTCCTAAGACATAGGCCTTTTCTAAGGTTAAATTTTTACTTGAAGCAGGAATTTTGTGTGTATTATGCTTGATATAATCTTTAGCCATACCTATTTTCATCGCTTCTTTTACCGTACGAATCAAAACTTTTCGTCTCCTTAAATGATCAAGAATCGTTGAAGTATCCCGTTTGAACTTTCTAGCTATTGCTCGAGCAGGTATTCCTTTTTGATACATTTCAATATAAGCATCAACTTCTCTTTCTTTCACTTTTTGTCCATACATATCCCTAAGAAAAAGTTTCTCTTTATAATGACTATCAGGGTGTTTGTCGTGTGTCCTTACTTTCTCCGGAAAAGTTAAAGATTTTCGTAAACTTTCCTACTATGGCGTAAGCCTTTCGGGATCACGAGGTAATAAAATAGCCTCACGAATATTCTCCAAACCTAACAAACGAGCAGTAATACGATCAAGACCAAGACCTACGCCCCCATGAGGTGGTGCTCCAAAACGTAGAATATCACGATAAAATTTCATCTTAGAAAGATCAATACCCTTTTCTTTTGCCTGCGCTTCCAAAACATCCAAACGATGCTCACGCTGAGCGCCAGTAGCAATCTCAACACCATTAAAAACCAAATCAAAAGACTTCGTAACCTTAGGATTATCAGCAGGACGCATATGATAAAAAGGACGCTTCTCCCAAGGATACCCAAGAACAAAAACAAAATCCTCACCAAACTTTTCCTTAACAATCTCACCCAACATTTTCTCACCCTCAGCATCCAAATCCTCATGCTCAGGAATGATCTTATCCTTAGCCTTCAACCAAGGACGAATCTCCTTAATATCAATACGAGGAATCTTCTTAGGAATAGACAAACAAACACCCAAATGTTGCAACTCAGCAGAACACTGCAACATTAACTCCGTTAACAAAAACTGGAAATACTTCTCAATAACATCCATAACATCATGCTCATCATTAATAAAACCCATCTCGAAATCAATACCAATAAATTCTGTCAAGTGACGCGTCGTATGAGACTTTTCAGCACGAAAAATAGGGCCTATTTCAAAAACTTTCTCCAAACCAGAAATAACAAACATTTGCTTATAGACCTGCGGAGACTGCGCAAGCGAAGCGACCTTACCAAAATAAGGAATCTTGAATTCTTCAGCACCCGATTCAACACCAGAAGCAGTCAACTTAGGAGACTGAATAGCGATAAAGCCTTCTTTAGAAAAAAACTTTACTGTCAATTCATAAATCTTGGAACGAATAATAAAAATAGCAGCAATTTTCTGACGACGAACATCCAAGAAACGATAATCCAAACGCTTATCCAACTGTGTCGTTGTTTCTTCTTGTAGTTCAATAGGCAACGGCGTTTCAGCAGCAGAAAGAACCTCTACTTGCGCAGTTTCAACTTCAACATCACCTGTCAACATTTCCTTACGAACCTGATTCGTAGGACGAGCATTCACCTTACCTTTCACTAAAACCACAGACTCGTTCGAAAGACCACTCAATTGCTTGACCAACAAAGGATTCAAAAAACACTGCACAATACCTGCACGATCACGCAATAACAAAAAACCAACCTTACCCTGAACACGCAACGTATCAACCCAACCACACAACGTTACTTCACTACCAACATGCTCCTTACGCAACGCACCAGCATCATGAGACTTTAACATAAATAACACCTTTCTCTAAGGCTATATAAACATTTTCTCCACTACCAATGACAGAACGGACACTTCTTTCGTAACTTCCCTCGTTTCGGCGGTTTCTTCATAGAACTTCTCTCTTTACGAAGGCTGCCTATACTTTTCCAAAACATCCAAACAAAACATTGTCGTACCCAACGAGGAACCAAAAACACTACTGGAACGTTGATGCTGATAAATAGGAGCAGCATCCCAGGTGTCATCACTCCTCTTCAAATCTAGAATCTGACGAATACCTGCACGAATAGTCTTCTTATCACCCCTCAAACGAATAAGACCTGCAGTAGCAACAGCAGCCTCAAAAGCATTATCATAAACTCCCTGAAATCGTTCAAGCCTTCTTTGTATATGCTCTAACGTGTTTTCATCAAAATCATTGTTTAATAAGGTTAATGCATAACAAAAAAAACGTGGTGACAAATAAAATTTAGAACACTGACTAAAGTCTTCACCATCAAAACAGGGATCACGAACCACTTTTTCTAAATAAGCCTTTATTCGTTGATATGTAATATCTTTTTTCTTGTTTTCACCATGCCGCCGAAGATGCACCCCATAGGAACGTAACAAACTTGCATTAACAACAGGACAAATCGTATCATCGGGTTTTAAACCGCCAAAAGTTAAACGCCCACCTTCTGAAGTCATACCATTCTCAATAAAACCTTTAAAATCAAACTCTTCAAAATCCTGAGGAATAACTACACCTTGCTGCATTGCTAACTCTATTGCCATTCTCCCACGAGCAGTATCATCAGCATCAGCAGGATAATGCCACATCCTTTCTTTTGCATCCTTTAACCAACGCCACACTTTCCTTCCTTCTTCATCAACACTGTCATGAATAACCCATTCCAAACCACGAGCAAACATAATTTTCATTTTATTATCCTGAGGGAATAACCTTACTAGAATCTCCAAAATTATTGTATGCAACCAGATATTATCAATCCTGCTTGCAGAATCTTCTATTATATCAGCACCCTTTTTAGCACGATACGTCGGAAATAATCCTTCTGCTGTCTGCTCGGCACCAATCCAATCTAACATGTTTTCTGGTTTGTCCATATTCTTCATTTAATGTGGAATTCAGAACTCTTTACCACTCCTTATTATAGTATGTTGTTATTAAAAGTAACAACACTTATAAAGCATTTCTTCTGCACACCATCATGCACATCACCGAACAACACCTCCAACGAGCAGGAATGACGGGCAACGAAGCAAAAGTATACCTATTACTCCTCAAAGAAGGTATGCACAATGCCAACAGTGCAGCAAAGAGAACACACATTGACCGATCACTCGTTTATACTGTCCTTAATAATCTCATCCACAAAGGACTCGTCACTTCTACCCACAAAAAAGAAAAAAAATATTTTGAAGTAACCCCACCAGAAAACCTCTTGAACAACATTAAAGAACAAGAAGCCTACCTCAAAGAACTCATACCCCAACTCCACACTCTGCAAAAAATAGAGCCAACAGACTTCCAAGTAACTGTTTACGAAGGGAAAAAGGGCATACGATCATTCCTCCAATATATCATCAAAGAAAAACATGTATCCTGCTTTGGAGCAACAGGAAAACTCTTTGACCTCCTCTACGGCTTACCTACAATCGTCCAAAAACAAATGAGAGAAGTAAACATACGCGCTATACTCTCACCAACATCACACCACAGTGCAACGTTCAAAAAACTCAACATCCAAACACGCTTTCTCGCAACTGATAATAAAGCAACCACCTGCATCTGCGGTGACAAAATAAGCATTCACTTAGCAAAAGAAGAACCCATACTTATCATGATTACCAATAAAGAAATAGCAACAACCTACCAAGAACACTTCGAACTATTATGGAAAACGGCAAAACCTAACTAAACTTTTTCACTAAATCAGCAACTTTCTTACCATCACCCTTACCCTTCAAGGTACGCATCACTTCACCCATCAACGCACCAAAAGGAGCACCCTTATGCTGAGCAACAATTTCTTTGACTACTCTTTCTAAATCTTCATCACTCATGACTTCGTAATCTAAAAAGTTGAAATCTTCTTTTTTTGCTAACTTATAGGCTATGTCTATTACTGCACTTTGTACAATCTTTTTCTCATTTAATGCTTTAAAAATAGTTTCGAAATCACTTGTTTTTAGAGTCGTTGGCTCAATGCCGAAACGAGTGTTCAATTCTTTTGGCAGTTCTGCTAACGTCCTAACTATTATTGAAGGATGTATATTATTAAATGTTAAAGTCATTTTTTCGAATTCAGGAATATCTAAGACTTCACGAGCCAACTCAGGAGACAACTTAAACTTCTTCTCCAACTTCAAAGCCTTCTCTGTCAATAGCTCCGGAACAACTATACTCTTCAATAACTCATCAGAAAGATGCACCAAAGGAATGTCCGTTTCTGGATACATACGATCAGCACCCGGCATAGGACGCAAAAATGTAGAAGAAAAATCAGGATTAACCTTGCGAACCTCACCCGCAATATGACCCGCCTTAACACTCTCTTGCTGACGTTTCACCTCAACTTCCACTGTCTTAGGAATAGAACGCAAATCCTGAAAACCCTTCAACTCAACACGAGGATGACCATGAATACTCACATTAATATCCTGACGAATCGTACCCAAACCACGACGCATCTTATCTGTAGAACGTAGAATCATACCAATCAAACCAGCAACTTCCTGCACATGCACACCATCCTGCAACGAAGCATCCGTAGCAACCTCAATTAATGGAACACCCAAACGGTCCAAACGATAAATAACTTCATGACCACGATCCTCAACCTTCTTAGCAGACTCTTCTTCCAGACAAACAGAATCAATTTTCACCAAACCCTTAGATGTCTGTAACACACCATCATACCCCACCAAAGCAGTACGCTGAAAACCCGAAACGTTAGAACCATCAACTACTGTCTTACGCATAAACTGCACATGACGAACGATTTTACATTTCAACAACAAACATACCTGCAACGCAGCCTCTAAAGCATGTTTATTCACCGCATGCGGAGGCTCCTCATCCAATTCTACCAAACAACTAGAAGAAGAACACGCCTGATACACAAACTTCCTATCACGCTGCATCTCAAAAGCAGCAGCTTGATCAACCCGACCTGTCTCACCAGAAACAACACGCAACTTACGATTCACAAAAACATCAGGGATGTTGTCATCATTTACTAAACAAGGACAAGAACAAAACAATTTATGACCATCAACCTGTTGATGAATCTCAACACCTGCCTTAAAACCAATATTATTCATGGAAGAATCCTCTTTGACAACTCACCATGCATATTCTCACCCATCAAAACCCTAATTTCTTCCAACGACTTCTTTTGCGACAACAAAAATGCTAGCTTAATAAAAGCAGTCTCCGTCGTCATATCATTATAATTACCTATAACACCCGCAGCCTGCAACTTACGACCATATGAATAGATATTCATATTCACACGACCAAACACTGTCTGTGACGTCATCACCACAGGCATTTTCTTCGCTAACTTTGTAACTTCTAATAATATCTTCTCGTTCTCAACAGTAACATCATCAATCTTAGAAACAGACATATGACCAAGACCCGTACCCTCAATAATTAAACCATCAAAAGACTTATACGCAGCAAGCTCAACAGCAAACAGATTAGGATGCGCACGAACAATACCTACTTTTATCAGCGGATCCATCATTAACAGTTTTAATTGAGCATTCCTATCACGACGCTTATGATCCTGCACCAACATTTGCACCAAATTTTCAGCATAATTCACACGAGCAATAGGCTTAGCATTCACCGCCTTAAAAGCATCACGACGAGACGCATGCAACTTCTTTGATTTTAGACTGGGAAGAATAATACAATCGTCATCATTCGCATTCTCATGCATACACAAAGCAACACCTGCAAAATCAGTCTTAACAATAAACAACGCAGCAGACACCAAATTCAAAAAAGCATCAGTAGAACCACGATCAGAAGAACGCTGAGAACCCACCAAAATAATAGGGATAGGTAAATCTTGCAACATAAACGACAACGCAGCAGCAGTATAATGCATTGTATCCGTACCATGCGTGATAATAATACCCTCAACACCCTTCTTAATTTCTAACTCAATCTCTTTTGCCATCTTGTTATAATGAGCAAAACGCATATCACCTGACCACATATTACTCATCAAACGAGAATCAATATTGACTAATGAAGACAATTCAGGAAACTTACCAATCAATTCATCAGGAGTAAAACGCGTCGTAACTGCGCCCGTAGCATAATCAACCTCAGCAGCAACCGTACCCCCCGTATGAAGAATAGCAATCTTTGGCAACGAAGGATCCTGGGTGAACTCACGCTTCTGACGAGGAATCGTTATTTTGCCTAACTTCTTAATATTGGTAGCATACTTCTTATCAATATTAATATTGTAACCCGACTTCAACTTAATCGTTATTATCTTTGGATCAGGAGAAGGTAAGAGAATACCTTTGAACTGCTCACCCTTTTTTGTAATAATTTCAACTTCCTCAACCTGCAAAACATCAACCATGCCTTCATGAAATGAACGCTGTATAAAAATGTTATTGCTTAAGAACAATACAATTTTTCGTAATGACAAAATGTTACCTATTCTTTGAGTAACAAAAAGTACATTTTATTTTTTAAGTCCTCAAGGAATGCTCTTGGAAGGCTGCTAAGGGTGTTTTATCACTTATTTATTGCGTAGAATATATATTTCCCTGTTCACGAGTATTTATAAACAAGTTCAGTTAGATAAAATATATTAGAATGGCTTGATTTTAATTGGCGTTAAAATCAAACGTTTTGGCAAATCAATAAATATTTGGTATATCCCGAATTGGCGTTCGAGTCGAAATAGTTTGTTTTCTCTTAAAGCTTACATCATTAATCCGTAAACTTTTAAACAACTTTTCTTAAGCAGTAGGATACGCTACTATCATATAAAGATTATGGTGGTACAGTATATACAAAAATCAAACGGATATATCATCCACAAAACAAAACCTCAGGGGGAAAAAGAACATGAACAGCTTGGTGAATAGCGCCTTACAACAGGCACAAAACAGTATAGAAGATATGAAAATAGGAACAGCCAATATCAAAGTTATTGGTTGCGGCGGAGCAGGATCGAACATGGTCAGCTGGCTTCATAAGAAAGGAATACAAGGAGCAGAAATCCTTGCCATGAATACTGATAAACAACACTTGGACATAACAAGTGCTGATCAAAAACTCTTGATAGGACGAGAACTCACACGAGGACTCGGAGCAGGAGGATTCCCAGAAAAAGGAATGCAAGCAGCAAAAGAAAACTTGCACGACCTCAAAAGCATGCTTAAAGATAGCGATATGGTATTTGTCTGTGCTGGGATGGGAGGTGGTACGGGTACAGGATCTGCACCCGTTGTTGCGCAAATAGCAAAAGAAGTAGGCGCCATCGTCATCGGAACAGTAACCATGCCATTCGACATTGAACGAGCACGATGCGACAAAGCAGAATTCGGATTACAACAACTACGAGAAGTATCAGACACGGTCATCGTCATTGACAACAACCGACTCGTCAGCATAGCAGGAAACTTACCTATACATCAAGCATTCGCTGTAGCCAACGAGCTTATCAGCACGATGATTAAAGGCATCGTAGAAACCATAGCTGTACCGTCATTAGTCAACCTAGACTACGCAGACGTCAGAGCCATCATGAGCAACGGCGATGTATCTGTCATAGGTATCGGTGAATCAGACAGCGAACAACGCGTTGAAGAAGCAACACGAAGAGCACTCACCAACCCTCTCCTTGACGTAAGCTACGAAGGAGCAACTGGAGCACTCATCCACATCACTGGCGGACCCGACCTAACACTCGACGAAGTCAGCAAAGCAGGAGAGATCATCACGGAAAGCCTTGATGGTGATGCCAACGTCATCTGG
>Ga0209542_10013415_pt1 | contig 14140 bp, 14 predicted proteins | sample RifCSPhighO2_01_FD_184028 | JGI IMG/M metagenome (GOLD analysis project Ga0209542, IMG submission 184028) | Soil microbial communities from Rifle, Colorado - Rifle CSP2_plank highO2_0.1 (SPAdes) (version 2) | ecosystem: Environmental > Terrestrial > Deep subsurface > Rock core/Sediment ...
TACCTGCACTTTATTGCGAACTTCAATCAATGCTCTTAAAGATAAAGTGGATGTTAATGTTTACTTTGTTACTTCGGCGCCGGAGGAAGAAATTTTTCATTTGAAAAAATCACTAGAAGCTTTACCAGAAGTGGTTAAGGTTGAATATGTTTCTCGCGAACAGGCATTAGTGGATTTTAAAACTCGCCACCAAGACGATCAATTGACTTTACAATCACTCGGGGAATTAGATGATAATCCATTAGGCGCGGCTTTGAATATTAAGGCTAAAGATGCTACCAATTACGAGAGTATTGCTAAATTCTTGGATCAAGGCGGTCGGTTAATCGGCGACGGCAAGACGCCGATTATTGACAAGGTAAATTATTATCAGAATAAAATTGCCATCGACAAATTAATAAAAGTAACCAATTCCGCCCAAACGCTCGGTTTGTTCGTGATTTTGTTTTTTGCCGCCGTTTCGGTGCTTATCACCTATAATACTATTCGGTTGACGATTTTTATTTCTCGCGATGAAGTGTCGGTGATGCGGCTAATGGGTGCCAGTGGCCGTTACATTAGCGCGAGATTTCTTTTACAAGCCGCCCTCTATGGTGTGGTGGCGGCCATTTTGGTTTTGCTGATTTTTTACCCGACGACTTACTGGCTTGGTCCCAAAACCGCCGACTTTTTCTTTGGCGTTAATATTTTTCGTTATTACTTGGATAATTTTCCGCAAATCTTTTTGCTCGTTTTCGGCTCCGGCGTGATTCTTGGCGTCGCTTCCAGTTTTTTGGCAGTCCGGCGGTATTTGAACGCGTAAAAAATCCTCCGTCTCTCGCTTCGCTCAATCCATCTCCTTTGAAAAATTTTGAATCGGCGGAGTATTTCCTCTTCGAGTTTTTTTACGCACACCCCTAAGAGTTGTCAGGGTGATTCAGTGGTGCCACTATATATTGATGGGTGTTTGTCAATGAGACAAAGGCCGTTAGTTTTTGTTAACATTAAGATAAATTTTAATGAAAAAGAAAAATCACAAATACATTTTCGTCATTGGCGGGGTGATGAGCGGTGTGGGTAAAGGGGTCGCCACTTCGGCTATTGGTAAAATTCTCCAAGCCAAAGGTTTCAAGGTCAATCCGGTTAAGATTGACCCCTATTTGAATGTGGACGCCGGCACTATGAACCCCACCGAACACGGTGAGGTTTTCGTTTTGGATTCGGGTATGGAGTGCGATCAAGATATGGGTAATTACGAAAGATTTATGGAAGTAAATTTAGGCAGTGAGGATTATATTACCAGCGGTATGGTCTATAAGCAGGTGATTGAGAAAGAACGAGCGTTGGGTTATAAAGGCAAATGTGTGGAAGCCATTCCTCACATTACCGACGAAATTCGCCGACGGATTGAACGCGCCGCCGAGAAAAGCGGTTCCGATATTTCTTTGATTGAAATCGGCGGGACGGTGGGCGATTATCAAAACATTATGTTTATTGAAGCAGCCCGGGTAATGAAATTAAAAAATCCGGGTGATGTTTTATTTATGCTTGTTACTTATTTGCCGATTCCCAATAAAATCGGCGAAATGAAAACCAAGCCGACTCAAAACGCCGTGAGACAATTAAATTCCTATGGTGTTCAGCCCGACATTATTATTGCTCGCGGGGAGGTGACGTTGGATGCCAAGCGCAAAGAGAAAATCGCTATTTGGTGTAACGTGCCGGCCGAAGCGGTGGTCTCGGCGCCAGACATTGAAAGTATTTACGAGGTGCCGATTAATTTTGAACGCGACAATATCAGCGCTTTGCTTTTGGAACGATTGGGTTTGAAATCAAGAATGAGAAAAGATGGTTTGATCAAATGGCGGAATTTTGTATCGCGAGTGAAAAATTCTAAAGGTGAGGTGAAGGTGGCAATTGTCGGCAAATATTTTGATACCGGCGACTTTGTGTTATCTGATGCTTACATATCCGTAATTGAAGCCATTAAACATTCAGCGGCGAAGTTGGGCGTCAAAGCTAGCTTGACTTGGCTTAATGCTAAGAAGTTTGAAACCGGTGAGGAGAAAGTGGAATCGCTGAAAAATTTTGCCGGCGTGATTGTGCCGGGCGGTTTTGGCGAGAGTGGTATTGAAGGCAAACTGGCGGTGATCAAGTATTGTCGGGAAAACAAAATTCCTTATCTTGGTTTGTGTTACGGCATGCAACTTATGTGTGTAGAATTCGCACGCAATGTTTTAAAATTGAAAGACGCCAACACGACGGAGATAAATCAAGCAACCAGCGCGCCGGTGATTGATATTATGCCGGACCAGAAAAAGAAATTGGCGGAAGGCAATTATGGCGGTTCAATGCGGCTCGGCGCTTATCCGGCAATCTTGAAAGAAGGAACAACCGCTTTCAAAGCTTACGGCGCGAAAGAAATTTCCGAACGCCATCGCCATCGCTATGAAGTCAACCCAGAATTTATTGAACAATTAGAACAAGCTGGTTTGGTTTTTTCCGGTCAATCGCCCGACTCAAAGTTAATGGAAATTGCCGAACTGTCCCGCAAAACTCATCCTTTCTTTCTCGGCACCCAATTTCACCCCGAATTCAAATCCCGCCCGCTTACTCCACATCCGCTGTTTACAGAATTTCTAAAAACTTGCGTTAGACAAGCAGAGTAATTTTTTGAATTACGAATAATTTAGCGACCGCAATCTTATTCGTAATATTTTTTTTGGACTTAAGACTTTGGCAAGATTATTTCACTGACTTTTTTTATGAGCTATTAGGGCTTGTCTCTCGACCCTTTTTTGTGTTAGAATAATAAGATAAATTTTAAAATTTTAATAAAATAAAGCGAATTTTATATATGGAAAAATTTTTTGTTCGAGAATTTTCTAAGGAATTCTCTAAAGAAGAGCGAAAAGAAACCGCCCAAGAGGTAAAGTCTAAGAGAAAATTATATTTTTCTCGCACAGATATTTTGAATCAACAGACTGAGGAGCTGTCTAAGAAAATAGAGAATAAGGAGATGGATGTTAGTTTTGCCCATGAAAAGTTGGCGGAGCTTGATGAAAAACTTGCCGAGGCTCAAGAATCTAAGCTCGGTAAATTACTCGATTACTTCGGTTTCAACAAGCAAATGACAGTGTTGCGTTCTGAAATAGGGGCAACGAAAGAATCAATTGAAAAAGGAGAAGCAGAATATCAACAATTTCAAACCCTCTTAATTGAGCTTCAAGAGGAGCGCAAGGACAGGAGAGAGCTACAGGAAGCGCGTAAAACACTTTCAAATTTTTATGAAAAGCAGTCAGCAGAGGCGCGCGCTTTCCAGGTAGAACAAGAGAGAATAAGAGATGTACAAAACGTTGTGAAGGACTATGGTGTAACATTTGTTCACGGAATTCATCCAAACTATGTCCCTGGTATTAATTCAATGTTGAGGGAAGGTGTGGACTGGAAAACTAAACTTGCCATTGCACTAGCTTTTGAGCCTACTATTTCGTCTTCAACAATTAAAAAAGGGGATACGGCGCGTAATATGTGGGCAAGAATGGGACTAATTCTTAATGGTGGTTTTATAGAGGGGGCATTTAGACAAGACGCTGGTACACAAGCTCGCGGGATCAAAAAACGATTCCATCATGGATTCTCTCAGAAAAAATTAACTGAGGCCGACATTCAATCCGCTGTCAACCAATCAGGAAATCGTTACAACGAATTTCTTGTATCTAACTGGGGGGTAGCTGGGTTTTACATTTGCCGTGAGGAAAAGACCGGGATTCCTGACCTAGTTTCTGTTGAGGAAATTATGGCTGAATGTGAAAAGTTAGGTTTGAATTTATATGAAATCAAAAACGGTGTTGTGTACAAAACCGCATATGACTCTAAATCGCATGAACTTGTTCCTACAGCGCCAGTCTATCCCGATCAAGTTTTGGGGAGTGAATTCAAGATTGATGATAAGGTAAGAAATGAGTCTATTGAGAAAATACTCGGCGATTCTCCTTTCGGTGTTTATCCTTCTGAAGCGCAGTATATAGATTGTCGGGCAAATGGGAGGGAATTATATATGCTTCTCAACCTAGCAAATGTTGAACAAAAGAGAGGGAGGATGGAGGTTTTTCATGGATCCACTGATGAATTTAATGGGCATCACGAGCCCCCAAGGAAAGGAGAAAAGATTGATGTAATAAGTGAATTCTCTCGCATTGGTTATAGGGTTAAGTATTTTACTGCCGATGGTAAATTATTTCGCCATGAAGTAAGCCCGTGGCTTGCGCCGGAGTATTCCTCAAGGGGTTTCGGGCGGAAGTCTAAGAAACCACCTGAGCGCATACGAAGCTTTGGTCAACAGGAGAAGTCTCGCTTGGGTAGTTACATACATATTGCTTTTAATACCCATCAATTAAACGAGAATTTAATTAGTAACGAATCTTATCTTCGGGGAATGGCAAGATCTCTCCAAAAGCTCGATGAAGATAAGGGAAAGGCGATTATAAATGCTAAAAATAAAGGAGAAAAAAACCGACTTGGCACATTTTATGACGACTGGATAAAAAGATTGGCGTGGCATTTACATGGTTTTTCTGAACAAGCTAGTGAGTTTGGTGATAATAGAATAGCAGGGGAAGCTCTTGCTCTTGCAAACAGTATCGTGTCCGTCGAGTCCTTCAAAGAAACCTTATCAAGGCGAATCGATAATGATGGACGTTTAAAAGTTACAATAGCAGATTTGGAAAGCTACTCCTAAGGTGATTGAATTTTCAAATTACGAATAAGATTGCGACCGCAATCTTATTCGTAAATTATTTATACGCATTGCCGCGCCAATCAATGATTTCAATGAAAGCGCGCTGGCGGAAAAATCAATATTCCAAATCATATTTTCACAACAAAACTTTTTGAAGTTTTACGAATCGGTTTTCCGTATCGTTGCTCGATATCTTTTTGTTCGTTGTCGGAAACAAATGGCAAAAACGTCGCACGGATTTGCACCAATTCGCTGGCTAGCGCTTCACGGACACTTTCCCGAATTACGCTTTTGAATTCTTTTTTTGAAACAGCCAAAATGGTCATGCCAGAATTGTAGCACCATTTTTGTTTTTGTCCATCAGTTTTTTCGGTTTTGACTAAGATGATTTTGATGGTAATGTCTAGGGAGAAAAAATGAATATGAAACGAATGTCGCGTTTCCTAATTTTACTCACTTGAGCCGAGACTCCCATCTCGGTCATTTTTTATTTTTGTATTAATACCCTTATTTTAAGGCACATTTTTACCCATTGACAATAGGGGTGTATTTATGCTAACATTATGGCAGAAAATATTGAGGCATGCCGGCTATTGTGGTCGGGGTGACTTCAAATGAAAATCGGCATTCGCTGCCGACCATAAAGTGCGAGCTGTTTGGCGAGACTTGCTAGTCACAAGTTTGCCGCTACAGTGAAAAAAGCGGGAGGAGAAATTGGAATGTATTACTCATTCCTTTTTTCTGACCAGGCGTTTTCCCTCGTCGCGTTAGACGGTGGAAAAAGCCTCTTGTCTTCCCCGTTAAACTCTGCGGGGGGACACGGTCTCCTTGTCCGGCCTACGGACGAGGGGAAATTCAAGCTTGTGGGTGGGGCGGTAATCGCCCTACGCAAGCTGGATACCCGGGTCATTGAGGTGGCGGAGGGCCATGAAATGGATGTTCTCAACGGCCATATCAATCCCACCGCCTTCTCGGCGGTCGAGGATATGGCCCTGGAGGTTCGGGGAATGTTTGAGGTAATTGATAGCCTCTGACTTCCCAGCGATCGGAGAAATGATTTCTCCGAGGAACTTTCATCGCAACCACCAAAGGATTGGTGGTTGTTTTTTATGCTAAAATGTCCAAATGGATTTGGCGACGAAAATTGAGGCGATACTTTTTTGGAAAGGCGAGCCGGTTTCTCTGAAGCGGCTGGCTTTTTGGTTGGACGTGAATGAAAAAGAAATTACGCCGGCGCTTGATGGGTTGGAAAAAAAACTTACCGATAGGGGAGTAGCACTTTTACGAAAAGATGACGAGGTAGCATTGGGCACGGCGCCCGCATTGGCTGAATTGATGGTAACATTAACCAAAGAAGAATTGGCTGGCGAACTTTCCAAGGCAAGCTTGGAAACCTTGACCATTATTCTCTATCGCGGGCCAGTGGACAAACAGGAAATTGATTACATTCGCGGCGTTAATTCCGGTTACACTCTGCGCAGTTTGCTGATTCGCGGTTTGGTTGAGCGTTTGGAAAGTCCCACCGCCCGGCGCACCCACCTTTACAAACCGACCTTTTAACTCTTATCATATATGGGTATCAAGCGATTGACGGACTTACCCGATTACGAAGCGGTTAAGGAGGAGATAAAAAATGGAGAATTATCAAATAAAAACTAACTGGTGGTCAAAAATTTATCGAGGGCTCTCGGTGGTTTTTCCGTTTATTTTACTTTCGGCCCTGACCGTAATAATTTTGGCGAATTTGAGCTTTTTTCCCATTGAACCATCATCGGTAAAATTGTTATCCCTGCCTTTGCCACCACCGATACCCAATATTTTTGATGAAATAAATTTGGAAGCCAAGGCGGCGATTGTTTTTGACGCGCTGGAAAACAAAGTAATTTATTCTTTGAACGGCGAACAACAGTTGCCTTTGGCGTCGCTGGCGAAAATTATGACAGCGGTCGTTGCTCGGGAAATTTTGCCGGATTACGCAACTATAACCATTGACCGTGATTCCATAAAAGAAGAAGGCGATAGTGGTTTGCGTATCGGCGAAAAATGGCGAATGCGCGATTTGTTGGACTTCACTTTGCTGGTTTCTTCCAACGATGGTGCTGCTTCTTTGGCGGCCGCCGTGGCCGCCGTTGCCACCGGTACTGGCCAGAATACGGAAGGGGTGATAGATGAAGTTGTTGCCAAAGAAAATCAATTTGTTGCCGAGATGAACGAAAAAGCACGAACTCTCGGTTTAGCTCAAACTTATTTTATGAATGAAACAGGTTTGGATTTACAGTTGGAGACTAGTGGTAGTTATGGTTCGGCTCGGGATGTTGCGGCTTTGTTGACTTATGCCGCCACTGAATATCCCGATTTGTTTGAAGCTACTCGTCAGCCGGTTTTCAAAGTTTCGTCGTTGGGTGGCAAGAACCGAGAGGCAAAAAATACCAATGAAGCGGTAGTAAAAATCCCAGGATTGGTTGCTTCCAAAACCGGCTATACCGATTTGGCTGGTGGCAATCTAGCGGTATTGTTTGACGCCGGTTTAGGTCATTTGGTGGCGATTGTGGTCTTGGGTTCCAGCGAGCAAGGTCGGTTCGCTGATGTGGAAAAACTCACCTCCACCACCATTAGTTTTTTAAATGAATAAAACAAATTCTTATTCGGCGCATATCTTTCGGGGCACGGATAAATTTCTACTGAAATTTTCCTCGTGCTCGCGCCAGTCGCGCTCGCAAGCCCCCGCTCGATACGCGCCTCAACGAATTTGTAAATAAAATCTATGATCGCCGATGTTGTAAAAGTTTTCTTACCAGCCACTGCCGCCTTTTTCATCGGCATTTTTCTGACACCTTTGTGGACGAATTTTCTTTACAGTTGCCAAATGTGGAAAAAAAAAGCTGGCAAAGTTGATTTGGACGGCAAAGAAACAAAACTTTTCAATGAGCTTCACAAAAACAGAGAAATAAATACACCTCGCATGGGTGGAGCGATTATCTGGTTTTCCGCCGCCTTGACCATGCTGTTATTTTGGTTGTCGGCGCAGATTTTTTCCAGCGGGTTGTTCGATAAAATTGATTTTATGAGTCGCAATCAAACTTGGATTCCGCTATTCACTTTATTGTTTGGCGGGTTGATTGGATTGGTTGACGATTGGTTGGAAGTCAGGGGTAAAGGTTCATATATCGCTGGAGGTTTATCATTAAAAAAGCGATTGCTTTTGGTTTCTCTTATTGCTTTTGCTAGCGCTCTCTGGTTTTATTTTAAATTAGACGTTACTGCTGTCGGCTTACCTTATGTAGGTGATTTACAAATTGGCTGGCTGTTTATTCCGCTGTTTGTCTTGGTCATTCTAGGACTTTATTCGGGTGGCGTAATTGACGGTATTGATGGTTTGGCAGGTGGCGTTTTTGCGGCGATGTTTTCTGCTTACGCTGTTATCTCTTTTCAACAAAGTCAAATAAATTTAGCGGCGTTTTGCGCTGTGGTTGTGGGGGGTATTTTGGCTTTTCTTTGGTTTAATATTCCACCGGCCCGTTTTTACATGTCAGAAACCGGTACTATGGGTTTGACTATTACTTTGGGTGTGGTGGCTTTTATGACCGATTCAATTAGTGAGGGACACGGTTTAATTGCTTTACCGATTGTTGCTTTGCCATTGGTTGCCACTACTCTCTCCAACATCATTCAAATGCTTTCCAAAAAATATCGTGGCAAAAAAGTTTTTCTTATTGCTCCCATCCATCATCATTTTGAAGCCCTTGGTTGGCCGGCTTACAAAGTAACGATGCGCTTCTGGATTTTAAGCATTGTCTTCGCTGTGCTCGGAGCCATTATCGCTCTTCTAAGATGAAAAAAGTTGATAAGTTATTTTTAGTGATTGTTGGTTTACTGACCACTGCCGGTCTTTTGATTTTTCTGTCGGCGGCAATGGGTTTATTGGTGCGTGAGAACGGTGCCAGTTTCGGTTCGGTAGTTCCCAAACAGATTTTAGTCGGCTTATTACCCGGTCTGTTGTTGCTTTGGGGTGCATCCAGAGTGCCTACGGTTTTTTGGCGACGGCACGCTTTTTATATTTTTCTTTTCTCATTGATTATCACCGCCTTGGTTTTTGTGCCTGGTTTAGGTTTTGAACACGGTGGCGCGCTTCGTTGGATTAAAATTTTTGGCCAATCGTTTCAGCCGTCAGAATTGTTGAAAATCGGTTTCGTGATTTACTTTGCCACTTGGCTATCGGGGGTTAAGACGCGCGTTATAGAATTCAAATCTGGTCTTTTGCCCTTGATTATTTTATTAGCAATAGTCGGTGTGCTGATTCTTAATCAGCCGGATACTGACACCTTTTTGGTGTTTTTTGTAACTGGTTTGGCGATGTATTTAGCTGGTGGTGGCCAATGGCGCCAAGCCGTTCTGTTGTTTCTGTTAATCGCCGTTAGCGTCGCCGTTTTGGTTTTTACCAGACCTTATTTGAAGTCAAGATTTATAACTTTCTTTAATCCGACCAGTGATCCTCAGGGTGCTAGTTTTCAGATTCATAAATCATTAATGGCCGTTGGTTCTGGGGGTTTGTTGGGACGAGGTTTTGGCCAAAGTTTGCAAAAATTCAACAATTTGCCGGAACCGATGGGCGATTCCGTTTTCGCGGTGGTCGGCGAAGAGTTTGGTTTTGTCGGCACCACTCTTTTAATTTTACTTTTTACTGCTTTTGCTTGGCGAGGATTTTGGATTGCCAATCGTGTCACCGATTCTTTTTCCAGTTTAATAACCGTTGGTCTCGTTATAATGATAGTGTCTCAATCATTCGTTAATATGGCGGCCATGACCAACATTTTACCGCTTTCCGGCACAGCATTGTTATTCATCAGTCAGGGTGGCTCGGCTTTATTATTCGCTCTTATCGGGGCCGGTATAATTTTAGGGGTTTCCAGGCATATTAAGAAGTAATTTTCGGTGATCGAATTAGCTCACAAAAAACCTGACTCTAGCGTATATCGTTAGCTCGTGAAAATTCATACCATGGGGTGCATTATGAATATGCACACAAAACATGAATTAACAGGAGAAATATCAGGAAGATATATAATCTCCACAAAGAAGGAGAAGGAGAGGATACTCGATGAGTATTGTCGAGTGACCAGCTACAATCGCAAATATGCGATCCAAAAACTTCGGAGCTTTGGTTTGCATCCAAAGCAGAAGGAAAGAGTGCCAGGCGAACATAAAAGAGCTAGGGAGAAGTTCTACGATATGGAAGTGGAAGAAGCGATTCATACAATTTGGGAAATATACGACTATATATGTGCTGAAAGAATGCACCCTAATATTTCCGGAATGATCGAAAAACTTTTTGAGTGCGGGGAATTGAAAGTGGATCCATTAACATAAATTAAAGTCAGGAAGGTTAGTTTAGGTACTCTCAAAAGAATATTAAAAAGAATCAGAATTCGAGCAACCAATCGAATCCAAGGAACTACCAAACCAGGAATACTTTTGAAAAGCGAAATACCCCTGCGAGTTGGTGAATGGAGAGAGTCGGATCCAGGATTTCTCGAGGTCGATACGGTGGCTCACTGTGGAGATTCCGTAGCTGGTATGTACCTAAATACGCTTTCAGCCACCGACATCGCTACCGGCTGGTTTGAAGGTCGAGCGGTGTTAGGCAAAGCACAAGAGAGAGTTTTTGAAGCTTTGCAAGATATTAAAACCAGTCTTCCCTTTCCTCTCTTGGGACTAGATTCCGACAATGGCTACGAATTCATCAATTGGGAAATGTTTAAATATTGCAAGAAAGAAAATATTGTTTTCACCAGGTCACGTCCATACAAGAAAAATGACAATGCTCATATTGAACAGAAGAATTGGACCTGCGTTAGAAGAATATTCGGATATCAAAGGATTGAAGGAGAGGAGAATTTGAAATTAATGAACCAACTTTTCAAAAATTGTCTGGTTAGTTATATCAACTTCTTCCTGCCTTCAGTGAAGTGTGTTCTGAAAAAAAGGATTGGATCGAGAATTGTTAAAAAATATGATCAAGCCATGACTCCTTTTGAAAGAGTTTTGCAATCCCAAAAAGTATCCGAAGATACGAAACAAGTGCTCCGAGAAAGGTATCGAAACTTAAATCCAGTTGCTCTTCGCAAAGAAATTGCTAAACTGAAGAGGAAAATATTTACCAAAAAGGCTTAACCCCCGAGATGAATTATGGTTAGGTTTTTAGATGAGCTAATACGTGATTTTGAAAAATTTTGCTAATTATGATATTATTGGATTATGATTACTGATTTTATAAACTCAAAATTAAAAAACGCCACTTATAAAATTCTCGGCGATGGCACTTATTTCGGCGAAATCCGAAGCGTTAAGGGGGTGTGGGCGAATACCGATTCCCTTGAAGAATGTCGCGAAGAATTAAAGGAGGTTTTGGAAGATTGGTTGGTGGTAAAGATAAGAGCAGGAGAAAAGGTGTCGGGTTTTTCATCGGTCTTTGGCAAAAAGCGAATGGCTTATGCCTAGGAATATTTCTTTGCGCGATTTGATTCGCGGATTTAGGAAACTTGGTTTTGATGGTCCTCATCCCGGTGGTAAACATTCCTAGGCAGCAAGAGGTGATTTGAAAGTTAGGATTCCCAATTCTCATCGTGGCGATATTTCACCTCATTTACTCGCAGAGATTTTAAGACAAGCTGGCATTTCGCGAGGCGAGTGGTTAAAGGTTAATAACTAATTAACAAAAGGATGGAACAAAAACAACAATTATTAAAACAAACTCCAAATAAAAGTTTTGAAACACAAAGGTCTATTTTCATAGCCCTGTATTTTATTGTGCTTTCCCAATTTATATTTTTTGTTTATTCATTGTGGGATTTCGGCCAATTTTCTTCGCCAGCAAGATTTTTAAGCCCAAATAATGTTTTGTATTTTCTATCGTCAGGTATATTTATTTCTTTATTTTTAATATTACCGTCAAAAAAGCATTCAGTATGGTCATCTTTCTTGTGGGTATTTATTGGTGTTCCGACAATGAGTTTTTTCTGGACTGCAGGCGAAGTGTCCCTTGCAAATTTTTTGGAATCATATTCTTTTATCCTAGTTTATGGAGGTTGGTTAATTTTGAGTGTCTATCTAATCTCGTTAATCATTAGTGGTTTGATTGTACGGTTCATTTGGAATACGAGCAGATTAGTTAGATGGCGAGGGATTATTGCCCTATCTCCGATTATATTGTTATTAGCTGTGGGTGTAATTATTTTTACTAGTAATAGAATTCCAGAAACGGCTGATGGATGTTTAAGACTTTCAACGAAAAAAATCTATCCTTGCTTGCTTTCCTTTGCAAAATATAAAAATGACATATCTATCTGTAATTTAATACAAGACATCGATATAAAAGAAATGTGTTTATCTGAATTAGAGAAAAGTCGTACTGTAATAAATGAAAATAAGAACAAGGATAATCAATCTGTAAATGTCATTATAAATAATCAGAACTGGCAAACCTATCGCAACGAGCAATATGGGTTTGAGTTCAGATATCCAAAGAATGCTGTTTTTTCTGACAAAATTAATTCTTATGGCACAAAGACAATGTCTTGGGCTGTTCCGTTTGAAAATAAATATGATAAATTCACAACCAAGAGTTTTAGCGCAATCATCTTTAATAATCCTTGCGTTGATACAAGAACCTTGCCTAATGAAAAGATTATTATCAACGGGGCAGAATATTACTATGACAATCCTGAATGGACAGCGATAAGCGGCATGAGTTCTGTTAATAGGTTCAAGCAATACATTGTTGAGCGCAATTCAAAATGTATATTCTTTGAAGAACGAATAGCTGGTACAGGTACAAATGAAACTCTTCCCGGCGATTCCAGTCCAACGGATTTCACCTCATTCTTTGATTCAGAAATGAAAACTCTCGATGAAATGATGCAAACCGTTAATCTGTTTTAATGTTACTTTCAAATTTACCAAGTAGCAAGAAAAAGTGGTGATCAAAATTATTAAAGACAAAATCAGTTTGAAGGAATTGCAAACGCTAGCGAAAGAATTTTATGGATCTATGACAAAAGGTGTCGCCGACATTGAACGCGGCGTGGTGGCGTTTGGCGGCGAATATCACATGGAAGCAAATATGTCGCTGATTGAAGATGGCTCAGGCCAGTCAAATTTGTGGGGTTTCAATGTTTATTTAAATAAACCCCGGGAGGATTGGTTGGAATATACCTCACTCATAAACATTAGACCAGCTGCCGGAAATTTTGATATGATGATTGGCGACGAACAGATTCGGCAAAAAGTCAAAGAAATTGTTAATTCTAAAATTATATGAACACAAAACACACGTCGGCGTTTTTGATGGCCAATCTTGGCAGTGAAGTGACGCGGCTTTTGAGCGCTTTAGAAAAAGGTGACAAAGAATTGTCAGATGGCGCCAGAATTCGTTCTGAAAAAATAATCGGTGAAATTGAATTATCCTTGAAAACAGAGCCTAGCAAAAAAGAAGTGCTTTTTTTGGCCAAAGTTATAAACGATTTTTGTCAGCCGAAACGCCAGTATTCTGTTAGTTCTATTTCTCTTAAACAATATTTTTTGCCATTTGCTCTGCGAGTTTTTAATTAAAATCATTTATGAAAATACTTTTAACAGGCGGAGGCAGTGGGGGACATTTTTATCCGATTATCGCGGTAGCGGAAGCGATCCGTAAAATTGTTCGGATTGAAAAACTTATCACACCCGAGTTGTATTTTATGTCTGATTGGCCGTATGACGAGAAATTGCTATATGACAATGAAATAATTTTCAAGAAAGTTAGCGCCGGTAAGATCCGCCGTTATTTTTCCTTACTTAATTTTACTGATTTATTCAAAACCTTTTTTGGCACACTCAAAGCAGTTGCCGTAGTCTATCGTATTTATCCGGATGTGATTTTTGGCAAAGGAGGTTATGCCAGTTTTCCGGCAATTTTAGCGGCGAGAATTTTCGGGATTCCGGTGATTGTTCATGAATCCGATTCAGTGCCGGGCAAAGTTAATCTTTGGGCGGGTAAATTTGCCGTCAAAATTGCCGTTTCTTATTCTGAAGCGGCTCGTTATTTTCCTATTGATAAAGTTGCTTGTGTCGGTAATCCCATCCGGGAAAGCATTAAAAACCCTTCAACTGAGGGGGTGCGGGAACATTTTAATTTTGTGCCGGATTTACCGGTAATTTTAATTATCGGTGGTTCGCAAGGGGCCGAACTGATTAATGATATTGTGCTCGGCGCTCTGCCAACACTTTTACAAAAGTATCAAATTATTCATCAAACCGGCAAAAAGCAATTTGCGTTAGCCAAAGAAACGGTTGGTGTCGCGCTCGGCGAAGATAGTTCGTTACTGGCTCGCTATAAAGTTTACGAATATTTAGATGATTTGTCGCTGAAGATGGCAGCCGGCG
>Ga0209542_10013416_pt1 | contig 14139 bp, 15 predicted proteins | sample RifCSPhighO2_01_FD_184028 | JGI IMG/M metagenome (GOLD analysis project Ga0209542, IMG submission 184028) | Soil microbial communities from Rifle, Colorado - Rifle CSP2_plank highO2_0.1 (SPAdes) (version 2) | ecosystem: Environmental > Terrestrial > Deep subsurface > Rock core/Sediment ...
CTTATAATCAACGACATGCAGCTCCTTATCCTCATTGATCCAAATATCGTCCACCGCGCCCGTGATCAGCAAATTGGTCGGCGGATGCAAGTACTGCACGCCGGTAAAATTTTCCCGCCATTGATCCAGATTGACGTGAGCAAACGGCACGGCTTTCAAACCATACTGTTTCATCAAAGGATGCGGTTCGCCCTTCGTTCGATGTAAATCAAATTCTTTTTTCAGAAGATGATCCACGGCGGCGTTCAAACTAAACGGATAGCCCGCCGGCTCGGCCACGCCGAGCCGGCGGTCCAGATAGAAACACAGCGGGCAACGGAGAAATAACTCAATTTTTGACCGGCTCAACTTAAACGGTTCGGTTGATTCGGGATCAAACAAAATTTTTTTCCGAGCAAAAGCCATCCGCGGATTGTAGCATAAGCGTAAAAACAGTTCCTCAATCTTTTTATAAAATTATCTGCGTTTTCTCATCCTAGTAAGCGAAGTTTGAAGGCATCCGCCAGAGGCGAAATCCTCACCAGCGCCGAGTAAGCAGTTTCAATTCTAATTTGGCAAACCGACATTCGCCAATGGCGAACCGGCTGTATTAGCCACAAAGTTATTTTAATACATGGAAAAAGTCAATAACTTGTCAATTCGCCACAATTGGGGCCGGTAGAAATTTTAACCGTGAGCGGGATCGGCCAATTGACCACGCTCTCCATCGCTTGAGTTAAAATTGGAATAACCGCGACGACTTTGGACTCTTCAATTTCATAAATCAATTCATCGTGCACGGTCAAAAGCAGATGCGCGCTCGCGCGGCAATTATTTTTTTCTAACTCCCGTTCGGCTTTAATCATCGCTAGTTTAATGATATCAGCCGCCGTCCCTTGCAGGGGCGCGTTTAACGCCATTCGTTCGGCTTCGGCGCGAATAAACGGCAAAGGCGAATTAAGATTTGGCAGATAGCGCCGCCGGCCGAACCAGGTCATCGTGTAACCCGTTTTTTTCGCCGCCGTTTTTAGAGCGTCAAAATAGGAGCGAATTTTGGGAAAAGTTTCAAAGTAGCGCCGGTGAAATTCGGCCGCCTCGGCGCGCGTGGTGTTCAAACTGACGCGCAGGGCGTTGAGACCCATTCCGTAAATAATGCCGAAGTTGATCACCTTGGCCTGGCGGCGCATTTCTTTAGTCACGGCCGCGGCGGCAACGCCGAACACCCGGGCCGCTACGCCGGTGTGGATGTCCAGATTATTTTTAAATAAATTCAACAAACTATCGTCGCCCGACAGCGCCGCCAGCACCCGCATTTCAATTTGCGAATAATCCAGCGCGACTAGGCGGTGGCCGGGGCGAGCCACGAATGCCCGCCGCACCATTTCCCCCCAACCGGCGAAGCCGGGAATGTTTTGCAAATTGGGGTCGCGGCTGGAAAATCGGCCGGTCGCCGTGCCGGTTTGGTCAAAAGTGGTGTGAATTACCTGATCGGCGTCCGCCAGTTTGGGCAGAGCGTCAAGATAAGTGGACAATAATTTTTGCCGTTCGCGATAGGCCAAGATGTCGACAATGATCGGCTGGGTGTCTTTCAATTTAAGCAACTCGGACTCGCGCGTGGAGCGCTCGCCGCCGGCGGTCTTGCGCAGGCCTTTGAGCGGCAGGTGCAGTTCGTCAAACAACACTTGTCCCAACTGCTTCGGCGAATTTAAATTAAACTCGCGGCCGGCGGCGGCGTAAATTTTTTTTTCTAAAGTTTGCAGTTCTTGGCGGATCGTGACGGCCAACGATTGAAGATAGGTCAAATCCAGCAAAATCCCGCGCGCGTTGACCGCGGCCAAAATTGGGATCAGCGGCAATTCAATATTTTCATAAACCGGCGTCAAATTTTCACGCTGGAGAGCGGTTGTGAGCCAGGCGCGCGCCGCCGGTTCGTCGGTTTGGCCGGTCAGTCGCCGGATTTCCGGCCAATCGGGACTGGCGCGCTCGGAATTCAGCAACCAAACGGCGATTTGCACTTCGCGCGGCGCGGATTTGTCAATGTTAAGGTGAGTCCTTGCCAATGGCAAGGACTCACCTTGGGCTTGAAATTGGGTTTGGGAATGGAACAAATCATTAAACCGGCTTTTCAGAGTTTTAAATTCCCATTGGTCAAACAGGTTTTCAACAATTTCTCTTTTTATTCCCGTTCGCCACGACGCGCGGGGTAAGGAAAAATCAAGCGGCGCATCGCGCCGGATAGTGGCCAGAGTTTTGGAAAAGAGGGCTTCCTCTTCGCCAGCCAGCAACAACTTGATCATCCGGTCTTTGATTCCGACCGCTTGAAAATCGGCCGGACTTTTTTTCAATCGCGCGTACATTTTTTCCAGCGCTCCAAAGTTTACGATCAAAGTGGTGGCGGTTTTTTCGCCGATGCCGGCGATGCCGATGATGTTGTCCGAGGGGTCGCCGCGTAACCCCTTCCAATCCGGTAACCGCTCCGGCCCGAAACCAAACCGTTTCTTGACGGCGATTTCGTCGTAAAGAATTGTGTCGGTCAACCCTTTTTTGAAGGTATAGACCAGCACCCGATCGTCATCAACCAATTGCAGAGTATCCAAATCGCCGGAGGCGATAATAATTTTCAAACCGTTTTGTTTTTTAGCCCGTTCGGCAATTGTGCCAATGATGTCATCGGCTTCAAAGCCGACTTTTTCGTAAACGGGAATGTTCAGTGCGGAAAAAAGTTCGCGCGAGCGGTCAATTTGGGTGATTAAATTCGTTTCCGTCGGTTTGCGCCCGGCCTTATATTGTTCATAGGCCACTTTGCGAAAAGTCGGGGTCGGTAGATCGTAACAAGCCGCGAAATAATCGGGTTTCAGGTCGCCGATCAATTTGATCAAGGTCGCCGTCAGACCATACAGGCCGCCGGTCGGGGCGCCGACCTTGGTCGTGAAATCCGGCAGGGCATGATAGGCCCGATGCAAAATCGCGTGGACATCAAGCAAAACGAGGGTTTTAGTTTTAGCTACGGTCATAATTTTAGAGCGACTCCTTAAATTCTTGATCGGTTAGTCCAGCGGCGCGAATAATTCCCTTAAGCGTGTGAGGGTTGATGCGACTGCTACGAGGAATTGTTAACTTACGCTGGCCGTTATTCATACCGATATGTTTGATCCCACGCGTCGGATCCAACCAGAAACCGACTTTTTCTAGCGCCTTAATTACCCGAGCCGAGGAAAGATCGGTGAAAAGCATTGGGCGAAAGCGACTTCTACTTCGCGCAATTTCACTGCTCCCAACTCCCGCCGTTCCATCGCCAAATAAACGCGAATGGCATCCTTAATATTGGTTATGGCTTCGCGCTCACTCCGCCCTTGACTATGGCAACCTGGTAAATTCGGCACCGAAACACTGTAGCCATATTTACTTTTATGCAGAAGGATAGGATATTTCATTAGTTTAATTGTAACACGGTCAAATATAAAATTCAAAAAAACTATCGGTCGGAATTTAATCGTAAATGATTTTCCGTCCCGTTTCGTTGATGAATTCAAAATAAATGCGGCTGGTTTCAGGCGGCAATAATTCGGTCACCCGCTCCGGCCACTCAATGAAAATCAGGTTGGTCGGAGTGGCCGTCAATTCGCGCCAGCCGAGTTTTAGTAAATCGGCGCCGGAAGCTAAACGATAGCAATCAATGTGAACTAATTTCCGCCAGTGATTTTTTAAAATGACATAATTTCTAATTAAGACGAAGGTTGGGCTTTGGACTTTATCTTTGATGCCAAGAATCCGCGCGACTGCCTGCGTGAAGGCGGTTTTTCCGGCGCCGAGATCGCCCCGCAGACCGATGATGGTGGCCGCGCGACCGGTTTTCCTCTTCGCCGCCAAGCGAGTCAAAAAATCGCGCGCGATCGTTTCCGTTTCCGCTAAACTCCGGCTGATTTTTTCCATTTGCCCATCTTAACACAATACGTCAATTATGGAATTAGGGGGTGAATGGTGTTTTTTCTTCCCAAAATCTTTAGCGAACAGAGTTAACATCCAAAATCAGTTGTGTTTAATCTTGATTGCCTGACGATCGAACGGAAAGTGCCGATTGGAATTTCGCGGCGATTGGCCGGAACGACCACAATTAACGACTGATTAAAATTTTTAAATTTAACATGACTGCCTTTTTGAGAAACAAAAACAAAACCGCGTTTTGTTAAAACTTTGATAATTTCATCCGAAGAATATCTTTTAGGCATGCCGCCAAATCAACGGCACAATTTCTGCTTGTTTGACTTCAGCGATCTTAAGCGAATTTTCGTCTTCAAAATAAAGAGAGACGGCTTCATTGAGATTAGAGAGGGCTTCCATCCGACTTTTGCCAAAACTGGAAACATCCACATTTAAACATTGGGCTACATAATATTTTCCCTCGTTCCAAATCACACTTTGGAGATTGAATCTATTCATAATCATAGAATATCGTTTACTTCTTTGGCCGTCAAATTTAGGAGCGAACAGAGTTATCACCAGGTCAATCTAGGCGGCGGCGGTTAGCTGTGCTAGGAATAAAGCAAATGCCTTTGGTGTTTAAAGAAGACGAACAAACTAAACGGCTCGATGAACTTCACACGAAGGAAGCTGAAGACCTCGCTCAAGTCCTCGCCCAAAAATACAATCTTTCTTATGTTGATCTCTCCAAATTGCCGATTAACACCGACGCCCTTCATCTGATTCCGGAGGCCGAGGCTCGCGCCGGCAAGATTGCCGTTTTCAAAATCAGCGGTAAAAGTCTGTGGGTGGTTATTTTGTCGCCGAATAATCCCGCCACCCAAAGAATTATCGGTGAATTGCGGGATAAAAACTTCAGCGTGACCGCCCATCTTGGTTCTGAGGCCAGTTTGAACCGCGCCCTGGAACGGTATCAGGAAATTTCCCTGTCCACCGCGGCCAAGACCGGCATCGTGGACATCGCCAACGACACCATTAACGCTTTTTTGCGGGAAATTAAAGACGCCGCCGGCATTCGCGTGCGGTTGGACGAAGAAGCGAAACTTATTCTCAAAGAAGGCGGGGTGACAAATTTGCTGGAAGTCATCCTGGCCGGCGCGATTCTGGTTAAGGCCTCCGATGTTCATCTTGAACCGGAGGCGGAAAGTTTGCGTTTGCGTTACCGTCTGGACGGCGTGCTGAATGATTTTGCCATCTTTGACCAAAAAATTCACCGACCGTTATTGGCGCGGATTAAATTGGTTTCCGGTCTCAAATTAAATATCAAGAGCGCGGCTCAAGACGGGCGATTTAGTTTGAAGTTGGGGCAAAATGAAATCGAAATCCGGACGGCGGTTCTGCCCGGCGCTTACGGCGAATCAATCGTGTTGCGGATTTTGAATCCGGAAACTTTAGTCATTGAATTTGCCGCTCTCGGGGTGGAGCCGAAATTACTTGAAACTCTGAAGCGGCAGATTGCCAAACCCAACGGCTTGATTCTTTTAACCGGTCCGACCGGTTCGGGAAAAACCACCACTCTGTACGCCATTCTGCGAATCCTCAACACCACCGAAACGAAAATTATCACGATTGAGGATCCGATTGAGTACCACCTGCGCGGCGTTAGCCAAACGCAAGTTAATTTGGGCAAAAATTATACTTTTATCACCGGTCTCCGATCGGCCTTGAGACAGGATCCGGATATTTTAATGGTCGGGGAAATCCGCGATCCGGAAACGGCCAAGATCGCCATTGATGCCGCCCTGACCGGCCACCTGGTCTTGTCCACCCTCCACACCAACAACGCCGCCGGCACGATCCCGCGGCTCATTGATTTGGCGGTCAATCCGAAAATCATTGAAGCGGCCTTAAACATCGCTCTGGCCCAAAGATTGGTCCGGCGACTCTGTCCCGCTTGCCGCGAAAGTTACCCGCCCACCGCCAAAGAAAAAAATATTATCGGGGCGGTGTTTAAGGGATTGAAACGCAAGCGGCCGGAGCCGGCGCTGGAAATCCCCGCCACCCTGTATCGGCCCAAGGGGTGTCTCGCCTGTCATCAAACCGGCTTCCGCGGCCGGATCGGGATCTTTGAAGCTGTGGTGATGACTGCCGCCATCGCCGAGCAATTGTCAAAAAATCCAAGCGAATGGGAAATCAAAAAATTGGCCGACGGCGAGGGGTTGTTGGATTTGCGGGAAGACGGATTATTGAAAGTCATCGGCGGCGTCACGGCTTTTTCCGAATTGGAACGAGTGGTTGACCTTTACGCTGAAGTTCTTTGACTAATCGAGGCTATAAACCTCTAAGCAATCCTTGAGGCCAAAAAGCTTCAAGTGAGGCGTTAGGATAAGGATCACCCCAGTAATGCGCCGATGAGGCGCAAACCAGAATGTCTTTTGCCCAACACCCGTTTAAACCCAAAAGTTTAGTTGCTTAGAGGTTTATAGCCTCGACTGAAGGCTAGCATAAAATGAAAAATAAGTCAAGAACACAAAACAATTCCGGGGGTGAACCGATCAACGATTGGACGCTTGATCAATCGCTCCGGCCGGCGCGCTGGGAGGAATATATCGGTCAAGATAACATTAAACAGAACTTGAAGATTCTACTCCAAGCGGCTAGCGAACGGCAACACCCGCCGGAACATCTGTTGTTTTACGGTCCGCCGGGTTTAGGGAAGACGACCTTGGCCCATCTCATCGCCAAAGAGATGAAGGCTCAAATTAAAGTCACTTCCGGTCCGGCGATTGAGAAGGTTGGCGATCTGGCGTCCATTATTACCAACTTATCGCCGGGCGACATTCTCTTTATTGACGAAATTCACCGCCTAAACAAAATGATTGAGGAGGTGCTTTATCCGGCGATGGAATCCGGCAAGTTGAACATCATTATCGGCAAGGGACCGGGCGCGCGGGTGCTGCAATTAGATCTGCCGCCGTTCACTTTGATCGCCGCCACGACGCGCATCGCCCTGCTTTCCGCTCCGCTCCGATCGCGTTTTTCCGGCGGCACTTTTCGTCTGGAATTTTACACTGAAAAGGAAATTGAAGAAATCGTCCGCCGGTCGGCCAAAATCTTGGGCGTCAAAATTGAACCGGCGGCGCTGCGCGCGATCGCCGGCCGGAGCCGGTTTACACCGCGGATCGCCAATCAATTTTTGAAACGGGCGCGCGATTTGGCGCAAATCAAGAAAAAAGAAATTAACGAGGCGGTGGTGGAAGAAACTTTGGCTTTAATGGGGGTGGACCAAACCGGTCTGTCGCTGGCCGACCGAAAAATTTTGTCCATCCTGATTGAAAAATTCGGCGGCGGACCGGTCGGACTCAACACTCTGGCGGCGGCGACGGCGGAAGAAGAAGCGACGATCGCCGAAGTGCACGAACCCTACTTGATCCAGCTCGGTTTTTTGGAACGGACGCCGCGCGGCCGCCGCGTGACGGCTAAGGCCTACGAACATTTGGGGCACAAAACGCCAGTTGATAATAAACAAGATAAGTTAATTTAGGTTTTACACTCATCGTTTTTAGTTTTACACTACCCTTATGTCCGGTCACAATAAGTGGACGCAAATTAAGCGGAAAAAAGAAGTCGTGGACGCCAAGAAGAGTAAATTGTTTTCGGCGTTGACCAAGAATCTTCAATTGGAAGCCAAAAAAGCCGGCGGCGACCGGAACAGCAGTGGTCTGAAAGCGGCGGTTGACCGCGCCCGGGCCGCCAACTTGCCGAATGAAAATATTGAGCGCGCGATCAAGGCGGCGACCGATCCGGCGGGAGCTATTCTGGAGGCCGCCCGTTATGAGGCCTACGGTCCGGAGGGGGTGGCGATGATTATTGAAGCGATTACCGATAATAAAAACCGCACGGCGCAGGAGATCAAGCATCTTTTAGCCGAGCATGGCGCCATTTTCGCCGCGCCCGGCGCGGCGGTTTGGGCTTTTAAGCCGTCAGTCGGGGAAAATGGGACTTGGCAACCGAAATTAATCCGGACTGTTTCCGATGCCGCGCGCGACGCCGTTAGCGTGCTGGTAGCGGTGCTGGCGGCCCATGCTGATGTCCAAACCGTTTCATTTGATATTGACCTGCCAACCCAAAAAAGATGAGAGTTTTAGGCATTGACCCGGGGTACGACCGTTTAGGGTTGGCGGTAATTGAAAAAACGCCGCGCGGTGCGGAGAAAATTATTCTTTCCACCTGTTTCCTGACTTCGCGCCAGTTGAGTTTTGAAGAACGCCTATACGATCTGGCCGGAAGAATTGAATCGGTCATCAAAAAGCATCGGCCGGATTTTCTGGCCCTGGAAAAAATTTTTTTCACCGTCAATCATAAAACCGCCATCGCCGTGGCCGAGATGTGCGGCGCGATTATTTATTTGGCGCAAAAATTTAACCTGCCGGTGATTAACTTAACCCCCTTGGAAGTGAAAAGCGCCGTTGCCGGCTACGGCGGCGCGGATAAAAAACAAATCAAACAAATGGTTAAAAAACTTTTGAACTGTGACGGCGAATTTGAATCTGACGACGAAGCCGACGCCTTAGCGATTGCCTTGACCGGCTTATATCGCGCGTCGTTTATCCACAGTCGGCGCGATTAATTCTTGCAAAAAAAAGCCGATATGTTAGAAAGTAGGGGTTTCGTTAAGGTAATTAAAAGGTCGGTGATAAATTTAACCAAAATAATTATGGATGATCTAAACGATCTTGATGGCACCTTAGGCGATGCGGATTTGGACGATAACGAAGTCGTCCCCGGTGATGAAACGGAAAAAGATTCTGACGACGAAAGCGAAGAGGGGTCTGAAGAAGAAATATAAATAAAAAAATCCCCCGACAATCGTCGGGGGATTTTTTTATTTAACCGATAATTTAACGAAGCGATGTTTGCCGATTTTCAAGACACTAGCGGTTGTGGGCGAGAAGTGAGGATCAGTGATTTTTTGATTGGTTTCATCGCGAATCGCCCCCTCGGCAATCAGCCGCCGCCACTCGCTTCGAGAATCAATGACGCCGGCGACAATCAGGGCGGCAACAATATCCGCCGCCGGCGACAAATTGATTTCTAAAATATCTTCCGGCACGCCGCCGGCGCGGAAAGTTTGATCGAAAGTTTTCTCCGCGGCCTGGGCCGCCGGCGCGCCATAAATTTTCTTCACAATCTCCAGCGTCACGCGCGCCTTGGCCGCCCGCGGCCCCAGCGACATAATTTTTTCTTTGTCGGCCAACGGCAAACGGGTGCAATTAATGAACAATGGTTCAATCATTTCGTCCGGCTCGGCCATAATCGCGCCATACATTTCATTCGGCGGGGCAGACAGGAACACTCCCGTGCCGCGGCTTTTGGACATCAGCTCGCCGGTTTTAGGATTAGCCAGTAAGTTAAGAGCGATGACGAATTTTTCCTGATTTTTCAGTCGTTTCAATAAGGTGCGACCAGCCAAGGCATTGAAAATCTGATCCGTGCCGCAGAGTTCCGCGTTCACTTCTAGCGCCACACTGTCGTAACCCTGAAGCATTGGGTATAAAAATTCGTGGAGATGGATGGGAGCGTGATCGGCCAGACGTTTGACAAACATATCGCGCTCCAGCATTTGCTGGACGGTGAAATTAGCGGCGAGATTAATTATTTCTTTTAAGGTTAGCTGATCCAGCCAAGCGCTGTTATACAACAAGCGCGGCGGGTTTTTGGGGTCAGAAAAATCTAACAGTAATTTTAATTGGGCCAGCCAACTGTCAACATTAGTTTTGATTTGCTCCGGTGTCAGCGATGGACGGACCGCCTGGCGATCCGACGGATCGCCAATCCGCGCGGTGAAATCGCCGATCAAAACAATCACCTCATGACCGAGTTGGCGCAAATCTTCCAGAAACCAATAATTTTTGGCGTGGCTCAAATGGAGCGAACTTGAAGTCGGATCGGCGCCGAGATAGATTTTCAATCGTTTCCCCGACCGCAGAAATTCAAACAGGGCGGCGCGGGAAGGTAAAATTTCCGCCACAATCCCGCGCGTAAAAATTTCTTCAGTGCAGATTTGATCAGTGATGATTGGGATCATATTTTGATAATTAAATTTGTCTTTTTTTATTGTCTGGTACAGGAAGACCAAGTTTTTGTAGAGGTAGATAGTTGAAATAATACTGACACCCTACTGATATTACATAGTCGAGAGTATCTTTGTATTGTGCTTTTTTGAACCAATCGTTTAGAATATAAATATATTCAACTTCAATATTTAGAGGGGACATTAATTTTTTGTATTGTTTTTTCTTAAAATCGCATGTTTGTAGTTTTTCATCAACTGAGCCAGTAACTTCTTGAGACTTCATTTCAATGATAAAAAGAATGTTGTTTACTATGACATACAAGGCCTCGTCTGGTAAAAGTTGTTTTGAGATGTATTTCACCCAATCAATACCCTTGGAGTTCAAAAATTTATAGAGGCTATATTTTTTATAACTGTGTGCCACTATTTTTCCTGAATAAAAAATTGTGTTGTTTTTTATCGAATAACCATTTGTGTTGTTAAGGATGGTTAAAATATCTCTTCCTCTCTCAAAATTGAGGCCAGTAACTGTGTTTCCTCCGCCTATTCCTTTTTTCTTCATATTTTTTAATTATTTCTTATTTATTTTTAATTTAATATTTCGATCCAATTCTTCAAATCGTTTTATTGATAAATCTAAAAACATTGAGTTAGTGTCAATGCCAATAAAATGTCGTCCTAAAAGGTAGGCGGCGATCCCGGTAGTAGAACTTCCAGTGAACGGATCGAGAATCAAATCACCTTTATTTGTACTAGCAAGCACTATTCTTTTCAATAAATCTTCTGGTTTTTGTGTGGGGTGTTTCCCAAACTTTTTTTCAATCGTTTTCGGTGTGCCAATCGCCCAAACCGAGCGCATTTGCAGACCTGGTTTTTTTAATTGATCTTCCGGCCAATTACCATTTTTCATTGAGTCATAATTAAAAATATGTTTTGCTTTTTTATCCTTTCGCGCCCAAATCAAGGTTTCGTGACTTGCAGTGAAATAACGACAACTTAAATTTGGTGATGCATTAGGTTTAAACCAGGCGACATCGTTGAGAATCTGAAATTTTGCAACTTGAAGTGCGAAACCGCATTGGTAAATAGAGTGGTATGTGCCACTAATCCAAATTGTGCCACATGGTCTCAAAACGTGCTTGACAGCTTTTATCCACTTAAGATGAAAATCAAAATCTTTTTTTAATCCATTACTTTTATCCCAATCTCCCTTATTTACGCTAACCATTCGCCCGGCATGGACGGTAAATCCTCCATTTGAGAGAAGATAGGGGGGATCGGCAAAAACCATATCAACCGAATTTTCTGGAAGATTGGCCAGTAAGTTCAGGCAATTTGCTTGGTATAGTTTGAATTTTGGTTTTTCGTAGTATGGTTTTTGTATCATTATTCAATTTGAATTTAAATTTAACACGACTTACGATTTAAGGCCAGAAATGTTAGGATAGAAAACATGGTCAAAAAACTGATTTTACTGATTCTCACCGTCGGCCTGCTGGCCGCCGGCGGTTTGATTTTATGGCTCGTCAACCTGAAATTGCCGGATTTCCAATCATTAGATGACCGGCTGGTGACCGAATCAACAAAAATTTACGATCGGACCGGCAAAATTCTTTTATATAACGCCTCGGACGATATTCGCCGGCGACTGATCCCGGCGGCGGAAATTTCTAAAGATTTAAAGAATGCCACTGTCGCGATTGAAGACGACCAATTTTACGAACATCGCGGCATTAAGATCGGCGCGATGTTTCGGGCGTTGTTCGTCAACTTGGGCGCCGGCACGATCAAACAAGGCGGGTCAACCATTACCCAACAATTAATTAAAAATTCTCTGCTGACTCAAGACCGAAAAATTACCCGCAAAATCAAGGAAATTTTTCTGGCCTTGAAATTGGAACGGGTAATGAGTAAGGAAGAAATTTTGGGTTGGTATCTGAACGAGGCCCCCTATGGCGGTTATTTGTACGGCGCGGAAGAAGCCAGCCAATCTTTTTTTAATCACTCGGCCAACGAGGCGACTTTGGCCGAAGCGGCTTATTTGGCCGCAATGCCGAAAGCGCCAACTTATTATTCCCCTTACGGCAAACATCGGCCGGAATTGGAAACCAGAAAAAATCTCGTGCTGGAACGAATGCTTCAACTTGGTTTTATTAATCAGAGTGAATATGCGGCAGCGAAAAATACCACAGTGGTTTTTCAACCCTCCACCGCCACCAACCTCAAGGCGCCGCATTTTGTAATGTGGGTGTTGGCTTATCTGGACAATAAATACGGCCGCGAAACTATCCGGCGCCAGGGTCTAAAAGTGACGACCACTTTGGATTGGGATTTGCAGCAAGCCGCCGAGGCGGCAGTGACCGCTTATGCCGCCGCCAATGAAAAAAATTTTAACGCCAAGAACGCCGGGGTGGTGGCGCTTGATCCGAAAACCGGCCAAGTGTTGGCGATGGTTGGTTCGCGCGATTATTTTGACTCGACGAACGACGGAAATTTTAATGTGACCCTCGCCCACCGCCAACCCGGATCGGCTTTCAAACCGTTCGTCTACGCGACCGCTTTTAATCAAGGTTATACTCCCGAAACAATGATTTTTGATTTGCCGACCCAATTTGACACCAATTGCGAATCCGATCCTAGTCGCTGTTATACACCAGTGAACTACGACGACCGTTACCGCGGCCCCTTATCTTTACGCCAAGCTCTAGCTCAATCCATCAACATTCCCGCTATTAAAGTCCTTTATTTAGCTGGGTTGAATCAGGCGATTGAAACCGCTCAACGGATGGGGATCAAAAGTTTAAACGACCCGAATCGTTATGGCCTGACCTTGGTGCTGGGCGGCGGTGAAGTGTCTTTATTGGAGCTGACTAACGCTTACGGTGGTTTTGCCAACGATGGAATAATCAATTCGCCTGAGAGAATTTTAAAAATCGAAAATAATCAAAATCAAGTTTTGGAACAATTTGCCGCGCGCGGCCAGCGCGCGTTGCCCGCCCAGTCGGCGCGGTTGATTTCCGATATTCTTTCCGATGATGAGGCGCGGGCGCCGACTTTCGTTCCCCATTCCCTGCTCTATTTTGCCGATCGCGCCGTGGCGGTGAAAACCGGCACGACCAACGATTATCGCGACGCCTGGATCATCGGCTATACGCCCAATTTGGCGATCGGGGCCTGGGTCGGCAACAATGACAATACGCCGATGGAGAAAAAAATCGCCGGCTTGATTGTGACGCCGTTGTGGCGCCAGGTGTTCGATCGGGCCTTAAAAAAATTGCCCGCCGAAGAATTCATTAAACCGGAACCAACTTCCACCGAACTACCGCCGGTCTATCGCGGCTTTTGGCAGGGCGGAAGAAGTTATTTTATTGATAAAATTTCCGGCAAATTAGCGACTAATTACACGCCAGTTGATCTTCAACAAGAAAAAGTTGTTAGACAGGTTCATTCTATTCTTTACTGGCTCAATCGCCAAAATGATCCCCAATTCCCTCTCTGGGAAACGCCGGTTCGCGCCTGGGCGGCGCAGGGGGGATTAGTTGATGAAACGGAACAAATTATCCCGACCGCGACTGACGATATTCACAGACCGGAATTGGCGCCGCAAGTGTCTTTTTTATCACCAACACCAGAAACAACCTACCAATCAACTGATCAAATTACGGTCAATCTCCAAATTATCACCCCGCCGGTAAATAATCGACCGGGATTTCCGCCGGCGCGCGTTGATTTTTTCCTTAATAACACCCTGCTCGGCGCCCGCGACCGACCGCCGTTTACTTACACCTTCACTCCCCAAGAATTTGACGAGTTGATTAAAGAGACTAATGAATTAAGAGTGGTGGTTTATGACAGCGTTCAAAACCAAACTGCCGTTAAAACAGAATTTACGGTGAGGGATAATTAAATTATCCGGTCGGGGGCTTTTTTCCCCAAACTTTCCCGCCACCCCCGGAGAATCAATTTTTGTTTGAGAATAATTTCGTTTTTTTCAATTGGTTTAACCTTCAGATAAATCGCGCGGCCCCGCCGGCTTATTGCCTCGGGCGGCACTCGGATGCCGGCGTACTTGAAAATCGTTTCCAAAATAATATCCCGCGTCACCACTTGTTCCGTTTCCAGGTTTTGGAAATGGGTCAGTTGATTTTTCAACCAATCGGCCA
>Ga0209542_10013418_pt1 | contig 14139 bp, 18 predicted proteins | sample RifCSPhighO2_01_FD_184028 | JGI IMG/M metagenome (GOLD analysis project Ga0209542, IMG submission 184028) | Soil microbial communities from Rifle, Colorado - Rifle CSP2_plank highO2_0.1 (SPAdes) (version 2) | ecosystem: Environmental > Terrestrial > Deep subsurface > Rock core/Sediment ...
TTTGTTTCTACGTTGTTGTACCAAAAGCAGGGAGGGTCGACTCTATTTGTTGGTGCAGTGACTCATTCTGCTCCTTTAGGAGGTACGACTGTTGAGCGGGTGTCTGCGATGTGTTTTGGTTCGAATGGTGTGTGTGACTATGAGGGAAGCTTATGGGCGATGATCACCCTTTCGAAGGCAGGGAAGGATGTGCATGCGTTTGTTCCGTATTTGGTGGCGCTTGCTCCTGATAACACGAAATATTTTCCTAGCGCTTTCTTGTATAAACTGACGGGGAGTAATGACTTTTTTACTGAGTTGACGCAGAGTCAAAAACAATCAAAGTTTTGGGAGCACGTGGGTACACCGTATAATCGCTATTATGATACTGCGTTAGGTATGTTGGGTTTGGGTCTTGATTCTAGTGCTAGTGAATTGACGAATGCTAGGAATTATTTGTTGAATCCGCAGGTGCAAGGTAGTGATGGATGCTGGAATAACCATAATTTGAGGGATTCGGCTTTTTTGCTGTATGCTGGGTGGGAACGGGAGATTGCTATTCAATCTAGTGGGGGTTCGGGAGGTTCGAGCACGGGAACAACATCTGATTCGAATGGTGCGGTGGTAACGTTGACGGTCAATCCCTCTTCTGGAAGTCCGCCTCTTTTGGTGATGGTGAATTATTCGGTTAGTAATACTAGTGTGCAGGTTGTTGACTATTCGGTTGCTTTTGGGGATGGAGTGGGTGTGAATGTAAGTAATGTGACGACGATGGTTAATTATACGTACAACGCTACTGGTCAATTTACGGTTCGATTAACGGTTCGATTCTCCGATGGCACCTCGGTATCTGTTGATCGAAGTGTGAGCGTTAGTTTAAGAACAAACGATGGAGGTTTGCAGAGTTGTGAGAATGCTGGTAAATCTTGTGAAGATCATTATGCGTGTGTTGAAGCTGGAGGATTAAGTGATGACGGTCTTACGTGCCCTGGATTGTTACGTTGTTGTAACGTACGTGTGCAGGAACAGAGTTGCAGCGCTTTGGGAGGAACGAAGTGTTCGGCAATCCAACAGTGTTCGGGTGAAGTGCAGGAAGCTCTGGATGGGACGTGTTGTTTGCAAGGAGGAAGTTGTGAGGCTACTCCACAACCAAGCGATAATTCGTGTGAGTTTATTGGAGGAAGTTGTAAAGGATCGTGTGACTTTGCTGTAGAAGAAGAATTAAGTCAGATTTGTCCAGCAAGTGATGAAGTTTGTTGTCGAGAACTTTCGGATGCTGGTGGTGATGAGCCTGCACCGACGGGAGAGTCTAGTACGAGTTATGTGTGGATTATTGTGCTAGGCATTTTGATTCTTCTGGTGGTTCTTGGAATCGTGTTTAGAACGAGACTGCAAATGATGTTCTTCAGAAAGAAAGGTGGTAGTGTAAGCAGCTCGCCGTACACTCGTCCAAGTTCACCTCCTTCAAGTCCGGGTACGATGGGTGGTTTTAGACCGTTGAGTAGACCAATGAGCGTTAGTTCACCAGTGCGTAGACCGATGGTACCAGCATCTAAACCTGCAGCTCCTAAAGATAAAGAAATGGAAGATACATTAAAGAAGTTGAAGGATATAAGTTCGTAATTCTACTTTTTTCTTGATTTAGAGAGTTTGATGTTTATGTCAGTGACTGCATGTTCTATTGAGGATAAGAGTTTGGTGTTTCTGAGTGAAAGAATTTTTACGATAAGAGATATGAGTAGATAGACTATCCATGCTATGAGCAACCATTTGGTTATATCTAAGAGGAGTATAATTCTATTGAATACCTCCGGAGGGAGGGATGACCAGATTGAGGTAAGGATTTCTGTTTGATTGATATCCAATTCTTGGGAGAGAGCCATGATGTAGTGGTAGAAGAGGGGGTTTTTATATTTTTTTAGCATACTTTATATATCCGTTGTTCTCTTATGATTGATGGGAAAAAGCTGGTGTTTCTTTCTTGTAGGCATTTTAGTTTTAAGCTCGGTGTGTGCTCTCTCGAGCACTCTCAAACCATCGTATGAGGAGCAGGAGACGGTCATTGTGGCTATTAAGGGTGTTCTTTTAGAGCCGTTGAGTTCTTCGCAGGTGCAATTTAGAAAGGGACATGTGGCCATTGCTCTTGAGTATGGTGTACGGCGAGTGGGAAATGAATATTATGTGTGGTTTATTTCACCGTCTAGTGTGGGAAATTACACCCTTTCTCTTCAGAATGTGCTTACGAGTGTTAACGGAGTGGAAAAGAGAGTAACGTTCGAGCAGAACTATAGTGTCTCGAGTACGCTTGCTTCCTATTATGTGAAGCCAGGAGCACTAGTGACTACTGGATCGTTTGATGTTCAGGTAGTGGTACAGGGTGATGATGCTTTATCGCTGCCCATTAGTTTTCCTTATCAACATACGGAGATTCTTGGAGCAGGATCTAATTTTGTTTCGTTTGATTTGGGGGGTGTTGAGCAATCGATTATCACCAATCTTAGTATGGGTATCTATTCTATTCCCCTTCAGATTATTATTCCTCAATCGTCCGAGGGTGCTTCCAATGAAACCATGAATGAGACTATGAATGAGACTTCTGGGAATGGTACGATAATGAATAGTACTGCGCTTAATCAAACGGGAAATGGGAGTTTATCTGGAGAGGGGGTTGTACAACAGAGAGTTTTCATTAGACCAGATCGCCTTTTTTTATCTCGCTCTCCGACTTATTTCTATGTTTTGAATAATGGTAGTGAAAAAGCTAGGACGCTTCAGATTATTTACAATGAACGATTGTTTAGACTCACTCCTTCTGAAGTGTTTGATTTGTTACCTGGGGAGGAGAAACAACTCCAGTTGGAATATATAGGGGGTGGTTCATTAGATACTAACATTAGTTTGTTTAGTAATGAGAGTTTTGTTTTGATTCCTGTAGCCATTAATCTTAGTGATGAGGATGTTAATGAGAGTACTTTTTTTGATGGAGAAAATGCAGGTGGTGGTAACGCGAGTGTGGTGAAGAAGAGTAAGAAAAAATGTGCGGAAATAGCTGGTGGGAGGGTATGTGCTACAACGGAAAGCTGCAGTGGGACAAGCATTGAGGCTAGCGATGGTTTATGCTGCACTGCTTCTTGTGTTGTTACCAAAACAGAGGAGAGTTCTAAGACATGGATAGGGTATTTGATTGCAGGCATACTGCTTCTGATTATACTGATTGTTATTGTTAAATATAGAAAGACAGGAGCGGGGACGAGAAATCAAGCATTTGCTTCCCGTGTTGCAGGTGCTGAACGGGCTTTGCCTTAAGTTTTTTTGAAAAGTGATTGTGCTACGTCTGGAGCTACTTCTCTTAGTTTTTGAAGGAAGAGGTTTCTGTCTGCGAGCGCGTGTTTTGTTAAACCGTCGTATTCATGTAACCTCTGGGAAATACGGGTTGCAATTTCTGTTAAATCTTGGTTTGAAAAAGAGAATTTTTCTGGAGAGATAACTTCTATATTTGAGGGAAGGTAACCGAACACCAGTCCGAAAAGATTAAAGGCTGAATCAAGTTCTATGGTCAGTTCAGCAAATGAAGTGAAGAGCGTTGATTCCTTTACTTGGATTGGTTCATGGAGCTTTTTTTCTTTTAGAAGCATTCCTTTCTCAGAGGCAATTTTATCAATGAGTGCTTTAAGCGAGTCTGCAACGTGCTCTTTAGGTTTTCCTAGAATTTCTATCACGCAGGATACCGTCATTTTTTCCATGTGGTTTTTTAGAGTGTGGGGTTTTTAAATGTACCTTAATTTTTAGGATCAGATATAGTACCATGAAAAGGGTAGTGAGAAGGAAGGAAATAATTAATGCTTGGAAAAGATAATACTTTCTTGTATGTAGTATTACTTGGTGTGTTGGTTGCTTTTTTACTACTTTTTCTGTAAGAAGAAGAGGGATGCAGGATTCTTCCTTTACTTTTGTCTTTACTCTTAGTTTGCAACAGAGATTTAATATACCTGTGCTGTTTGTTTTCATTTCTATTATTTGAGAATGTTGCAGATTTTGTATATAATAGAAAGAAGATTTCCAGCTTGCTTCGTTTTTTAGATAGAGTGGGAATGTTTCTTCCTCATTGTTTAGAGTACATTTGACGTCGTAGACTTCTTGTAGCTCTGGACGTATGGTTATACTAAATTGCTCGCCTGTAATTGAGTTTTCGTTGGATATAAGAGAGAGGGCACTAGCGGTATCCATAGTGATGAGTATGTATAAGCTGATAGTTATCATCAAATATATAGAGCGTGTCTCTATCGTCATTCCATAGAGAGTCAGTTAGACCTAAAAAAAGCTCTCCTTGATGATAACTTCCTTTATGTGTGTTGATGGTTAGTTTTTCTTCAGAGAGAATTATTTTTTCTTGTTTTCTGCTTTCGTCTTTTAGCGTCACGGTCTTTTTTATTAATTCGGGACAGGTTACGGTGAGCGTGACTTTTTCTCTCTTTTCATCTATGTCTGAATCAATACAATCGTAATACGGTGAGTGTTTCCACACTCCTTTTTCATTTTTTATTGCGCTCTCTTCTGCCTTTTTGAATTCTTTCAGTTCAGATTCTGCTACGAGGAACGTATTTCCTAGTCCTTCTTTAATTATCTGGAGATTAATATAGTCGGGCGCATAGATTCTTCCGAGATATCTATTATATTTATCGAGGGCAGTTATCTCTATCTCTACTTGTGTATGTTCATAGTTTACAAGAAATTGTGTTGCTTCTTTGTACCCAGGAGTGTTTTTCTCTGGAGTATTTATATTCACTAATCGAATTATTCTTCCGTCTGCTAGTTCTAGTGTGTCTCCATCTATACTTCTTTCTATGCTCGTTGTTTCTCTTTGTATGCTGGAGGGCAGTAACAGGGAGAGGTTGATTGCTATAATGATCGTTACTAGGAGTGAAAGCAGGAATGCTGATGGTTTGTTCATGTGATGCTCACTATTTTGAACTGGATGGGGAGTGATTTCAACCATTGCTCGAAGGTAGAGTGTGTTATAATAAATGTGGCATTATTTTGATTGGGATGAAATCCTAGTTTTTCAGCGTGCCAGAGCTTCTTGTCGATGAGGTATCTTGTCTTTGTTGCGTGTATCAATCCAAAGGGGGAAACAGAACCGGGAGTGAGATGTAACTCTTCGTTTAGTTCTTCTGGGGAGGCGAATTCTAGTTCTTTGCAGACTAGTTGTTTTTTCAGTTTTTTTGTGTTGAGACGGTCGTGTGCTTCTAGAGAGATGAGGTAATAATTCTTTTTTTCGTCTTTCATAAAGAGATTTTTTGTATGAGCTGTTCCTTTGGGGAATGGAATGCGCAGATTATCCGCTTCTCTGACGGTAAAGACAGGGGCGTGTTCAATTATCTCGTAGACTATAGTATGCTTTTTGAAGTATTCCAAAAGCTTTTGGTCCATGGATTGAAAATAACAGCGTAGTTTATATAGTCATAGTCTTTTTTATTTTCAATGGAAAAAGAAAGCTATGATTTTATTATCATTGGGGCGGGTGTTACGGGTATGGCTGCGGCTATGTATGGGGCTCGATTGGGATTGAAGACGGTTTGTTTTGGGACGAGTTCGAGTGCTGAGATGCCTATTGGAGGTGTTATAACTACCACCAATGTAGTTGAAAATTATCCTGGTTTTATTCGACTGACGGGTACTGAATTGGCTGATAAGATTAGGGATCATGCACTCTCTTATGATCTTGTTTCTATACGGGATGAAAAAGTAGTTGCTATTGAGAAAAAGAAGATAGGATTTATGGTTAAGACTGGTTCTGGAGTGTATGAAGGAAGAGCCCTCTTATTTGCGACGGGTACTACGTGGAGGAAACTTGAGGTGAAAGGAAGCAAAGGGTTTGAAAATCGTGGCGTGGCTTACTGTGCTTTGTGTGATGCACCTATGTTCAAGAAAAAAATAGTCGCGGTGGTTGGAGGGTCTGACTCTGCGGCGAAGGATGCGCTGGTGCTTGCTGAACACGCGGCTGCCGTGTATATTATTTATAGAGGGAAAAAGTTACGGGCTGAACCGGTCACTATGAAACGAGTTGAGCAATCGAAAAAAATAACCGTTATTACTGAGACGAATGTGGTGGAAGTGCGGGGGGAGAAATTGGTGAACTCGGTTGTGTTGGATAGAGCGTATGAGGGAAGCAGGGAACTTGCGCTGCAAGGACTGTTTGTGGCTATTGGACATATTCCTTTATCGGCGTTGGCTATGAAATTAGGTGTTGATACGAATGAGAAAGGGGAGATTGTGTTAGATCATAAGACTTCAAGCACTAGTGTGCCTGGAGTGTTCGCGGCTGGGGACGTTGCTGATAAACCATTTAAGCAGGCAATTACAGGTGTAGCTGAAGGATGTACTGCTGCGTATTCTGCTTATGAGTACATCACCAAGTCCTCCTTGTGAGGGGAAGATTTTTAAAGAGAGAACTACTTTCCTTGGTATGGGTACGAAAAAGGGGTTGTCACCAATTATCGCTACGGTGTTGTTAATTTCTCTAGGTATCATTCTCGCGGTTATTATTTTCTTGTGGGCTAAAGGATTTATTACTGAGACACCACAGAAATTTGGGGAACCGATTGAAGAGTCATGTAAGCAGGTTGTTATGACGGTAGAGGCGACTACGACTGAAATTAGGATAAAAAATGATGGAACGGTGGGTATTTATGGTATTGAAGTGCAGCAAAAAAAGGTAGATGCTGGAAGTCTGACTAGTCAAGGTACTTTTGAGAGCACGGTTGGAGCGGGGGCATCGATTGCTATTGCTGTTTCAGACCTAGAGAATGAAGGTGGTAAACTTACTTTGGGTGAGAATGATGAGGTTACGGTATTACCGGTGTTATTAGGGGAGAATAGTGACCGAAGTGAGAGAAATAGATACACCTGTCCTGAGCAATATGGCCAAACAGTTACCGTTGGATCTTAGATACAGACGTGGTTTGTCACCGGTTATTGCTACGGTGTTATTAGTGCTTCTTTCGGTAATGGCGATTAGTATTCTTGCCGCTATTCTGGTGCCTTGGGCACGAACGAGCTTGAAGGAAGCGGGGGCATGTGTGGGGTATAGTGATTATTTTCAGTTTGATAGTACCTTTGGCTTGAATTGTGTTCGGGGCACGGATTATGAAGTGAGTATTCGGGCGGTGGGTTCAAAAGAGTTGAATAAGAGTATCAGGGGATTTGATTTGGTGTTTGAATGGGATGATGGTAGATCGGTTCCTTATCGAGCAGATAGGATAAAAAACCAAGATTGTACTAATGGTATTCAGATGCTAGGTACGTGTACTCCTCCTTCGACTCCAAATTTTGTTATACCGGTCACGAGAGAGGTTAAAAGTTATAAGGTAGTGGGTTCTAGTCCTGTAGCTACGAAAGTTACAGTGCATCCGGTGGTGTCTGTTGAAGGTGTTGTAAAAGTGTGTGAATCAACTCATACGATAACCTTAAAAAGTTGTGACCCGAATTAGTGTCATGAAGAGAGGACAGGTTTGGATTGAGACAGTGATCTATACGTTGATTGGGCTTTCTATTATGGGATTGGCGCTGGGGTTTATTGTTCCTCGGTTAAATCAGAGTAAGAATACTCTGATTGTTGAGCAAACTATTGATTCGTTGCGCGTTCTTGATAGGACGATTGGAGAAGTGAGAGCTGCTCCTGGGAATAGGAGAGCGGTTGAATTTAGCATGAAACAAGGGAGTTTGTATTTTGATGGGACTAAGAAAACGGGAGACCTTACAACTACAACCAAAGAAGAAATTATTTTTGTTTTAGATAATTTTAATAAACCGTATTCGGAGCCTGGTGTTGAGATTACGAATGGTCGATTACTTATTAATACGAGTGAGAATGCTCCGTATAGCGTTAAATTGAGATTAGTGTATACGGTTGATGTTTATAGTAATGATAATCCTCCGGTTCTCCAAAGAAAGCAACTAATAGATCTTAAATACGAGGGTGAAGACAAGGTGGTTAAGTTTAACGCGGCTTCAACACCCTATACTTTTTTCATTACGAATACTGGTCCTGATGCGAAGTGCATTTCTGATTGTGGCTCTCCTGGTACTTCTGATTGTATCGCTAACTGTAAGGAAGTTATTAATGTCACGCTACCTTCGAGATAGCTTTAAATAAACAATTAATTATATACTACTATGGGTATTACTATCAATTTAAATCCGAGTGTCCCCGCACTTCCTCGCATTCAAGACAAAAAACAGGTTGATGTACGGTATATGCTTGTCCCACCCTATGCTTCGGCTCATATTTATTGGAATAAGGAGTTGGGGGAGTTGGTGTATGATTTGGAAGAGCCGACGCTGCAAGATTTTGAGAAGGCAGCACTAGACAAGCTAGAGGAGGCACTGTTAGAGATTATTAATATCAATGTAGTGGTTGATAAGACTCTTGAGGCTACGACCTCATATATCGACAAAACGGCACGGCTATTGATTGATGAGTTGAACCTCAAAATAGGTTCTGATACCTATACTAAATTATTTTATTATTTGTTTAGAGATTTTGTAGGTATGAATGAAACTGATCCGATTTTGAGAGATTATTTTATTGAGGATATAGAGTGTAACGGTGTTGATACACCCGTATATGTGATTCATAGAGTGTATAGAAATTTGAAAACGAATATTGTGTTTAAAGATGTTGAAAAACTAGGTAGTTTTGTTGAAAAATTGGCGCAACGATGTGGTCGGTATGTTTCGTACGCTCAACCATTACTTGATGGTACATTGCCTGATGGAAGCAGAGTTAATGCTACGTACACTAAAGACGTTACTTCCCGCGGACCAACTTTCACCATCAGAAAGTTCACCAAAGTACCATGGACTCCTACTCAGTTGATTTCATTTAATACATTGAGTCCTGAAATGCTTGCTTATTTTTGGATGTTACTTGAGCATAAATCTAGTATATTGATTGCAGGAGGTACAGCATCTGGTAAGACCACTTTATTAAATGCGTTAGCTTTCTTTATCCCTCCTGAAGCCAGGGTTGTATCTATTGAAGACACTAGAGAAATTAACCTTCCTCGGGAGAATTGGTTGCCAGCGGTTTCGCGTACGTCTATTGGGGTGGGTAAGGTGGGTGAAGTGGACTTGTTTGCGCTTCTTAAGAGTTCGTTTAGACAGAATCCTGAATATCTTATTGTGGGTGAAGTGAGAGGTAAGGAGGCGTTTGTCCTTTTTCAAGGAATGGCCTCTGGTCACGCATCTATAAGCACGATTCATGCTGACTCGGTTGATACTCTCATACGGCGATTACAGACTCCCCCTATTAGTCTTTCTCCAACTTTAGTGAATTCCCTTGATTGCGTCACTATTGCAACCCATGCTATAGCAAATCACCAAGAGACCAGGCGGGTGAGAGAAATTGTGGAGATATTGAATATTGAGAAAGATGGTACTGCCCTCATTAACACTCCGTTTATCTGGGAACCTACTCAAGACCAGTTTTTCTTTAAGAAACAGAGCAAAGTGCTCGAAAAGATTTCGGCACGTCGAGGTATTCCGATTGAAAAATTGCAGAAAGAATTTATAACAAGGGCAAAACTGTTGTACGAAATGTATAAGCAAAAAATATTTTCATTTGATGAGGTGGGTAAGATAATTAATGACTATTATAAGAATCCTGTTGAAGTGCTAAATCGATTCAACATAATTGACGAATAGGTATATAAATAAAAGAGATTTTGGGAACTTATGGAAAGAGAGGATATAACGCTTCTAGCTCAGCTTTTATCTAGTATTAAAGATAGCCTTACCAAACTTGAGCAGGCACGAAAATCGAAGAATAATGAAGCTGCGGCATCTATAAAGAAAGAGATTATCCATTTTCAGAAACAAATTGATGCAGCCCTATGATCGATGAAGTACGGAAAAATATTGATGCAGAAATTGAAATACTTAGAGAGATATCAAACATGAGCAAGCGCATCCCCTTTGCACCAGCGGATGAACAAGAGCTGTTGAAAACAACCATAGAATCACTAAAAGCAAGCATGAAAATGATTAATACATCGGTACCGGTGTTGCTTGAAAGTGATAGCCGAAGTGGAACGAATGTGGGTATTCCCTTTGAACAAGTTCGAATAGCACGACCTGAGAAGGAAATTCAGTTTATTGTTCCGAGACAGCAGAGAGATGAGCTATTAAAAGAATTAAGTATTAGCGAACAATTGATTGGCAGACTGAAGAAACGAACCGGAGCCATAAGCAGTGAGCAGTTCAGTGAATTTAGAAAGCCTATAGGGTATCTTCAATTAGCGAATAAATATTTTAGACCTACCTCGGGAAAACTTTTAGAGAAGGGATATTATAAGTCACTTTCGTCTGACTTAAAACGAGGCAATTTTGATGTGCTAACCGAGACCTATGTGTCTATGCTTTTGTTTAGTACTTCTATTGCTTTAATGGTGGGTATCGTTTTGGGTGTTTTATCCTTATTTATTAGTATCTCTATCACCTTTCCATTCTTTAGTCTGTTTAGCGGTTCGATAGTCACACGAATTCCTTATTTCTTCCTGATACCTATTGCCTTTTCTGGTCTGACTTACTTTTTCATTGTTACGTACCCATCGGGAGAGAGGAAAACACTTGCCCGCAAGATAGATCAGGAGCTCCCGTTTGCCGTCATTCACATGAGTGCTATCTCTGGCTCGGGTATTGAGCCTACTGAAATCTTCAAAATTATTGGCTTAAGCAAAGAATATCCTCATTTACGCAGGGAAATACGTAAAGTGCTCAATCAAATTAACTTATTTGGGTATGACTTAGTTACCGCACTAAGCAATGTTTCAAAAGCTACACCGAGTAGCAAATTGAGCGAATTATTTAACGGTTTAGGGACAACTATACATTCTGGCGGTAGTCTGCAAGATTATTTTGAAAAACGATCTGAGACATTGCTTATAGAATACAGGATTGAGCGTGAAAAATTTAACAAAATTGCTGAAACATTTATGGATATCTATATCAGTGCGGTTATTGCCGCCCCCATGATTTTGATGTTGTTGTTGATTATGATAAGTATCTCTGGAATATCGGTTGGTTTGACACCTCATCAAATGACTTTTTTAATTGTGGCGATTATTGCTGTTATTAACTTCGGATTCATAGGGTTTTTGCAGATGAAGCAACCCAGCTACTAACATGAAACTGACAAAACTACATTGGATAGGGATCACGTTTGCAGTGGTAACCTTATTGCTTGATGTTATATTCTTTTTAGATGACCAGAGCATGTTTATGTTCCTTATAGGTATTGCGGCTGCAATTGTGACTCTCCCCTTTGTAAGTGCAATTATTTTTGAAAATAAAAAAGAACAAGAAATGTCTGAAATGTTTCTTGAGTTTTCCCGTAATCTAGCTGAAAGTGTGGCTACGGGCACACCTATTAGTAAAAGTATTATTAATATGAGCAGAAAAAACTATGGCTCGTTAAGTCCGTATATTGTTAAATTGGCTAATCAGATATCGTTGGGTATTCCTGTTAATGAATCTATGCAGCATTTTGCGTTTGATGTCAATAGCTCGGTGGTTAGCAGAGCAGTTGCACTTATAAGCGAGGCTGAACGTGCAGGAGGAGATATAGACTATATTCTTGAATCTTCTGCCAAGGCTATATCTGAAATTGAAAAATTGAAGAAGGAGCGAAAGGCAGCTATTTACAATTTGGTTGTTCAAGGATATATTATCTTCTTTATTTTTATAGGGATAATGCTTGTTATGCAATTCAAGATATTGCCTTTAACGACAGGTATAGGTGCGGTTGGGAGTTTCAATCCTGCAGGAATTACTTCTTCTGGACCTGCAGATGCAACGAAACCGGCATTTAATGCTAAAGAGTTAGCTTCTCCTTTCCTCTATTTACTTTTAGCGCAGGGCTTTTTTGCTGGTCTGACTATTGGTAAATTAACTGAGGGAACGTTGAAGGCCGGCGTCAAACACTCGTTCGTTTTGACCATTGGAGCGTTATTGATTTCTACTGGGGCGGACGCGTTATTTGGGAGCTAATTTAGAAAATAATTTCTTCTGGTTTTCGCATTTGTACATTTTTGTATGATTTTACATCTAGTAGGTGTTTGTCATAGGTCACTACATACTCAGCTTCTGCAGATAGGGCACATTCTATAATTTTATTATCTTCTGGATCATCTTTGATAACATTCAATTTTTCTATTGGCTCCAGTATAATCAGAAAATTGAGCAATAAATTGGTGAGTGATAGTATCTCTGCTTCTGTATAGTCGAAGTCTCTTGCTAGTACCTTTTGGTATTCTTCAAGTATCTCTTTAGATGAATAGATGGCTATATTTTTCTCGATTAATTTAAGGAGTAGTTTTTGAGCTTCACTGTTATCCCATATTGTTGCCGAAATGAGTATATTGGTATCAAGAACAACTTTCATTGGTGTTTGCGCGATTTTTCAATTATAGTGAGTATATCTTCTTCTTTTATGCCCTTTTCTGTTAATCTCCTTTTTCCTTCAACTGCGTGCTTCTTTAGTTCAGAGAGGAGTTGTTCTTTGGTAGGTGTTTGAATCTTTTTTAATATAATAGAGTCATTGCTATCAATAACGGCGAAGAGTGTTCCTTCGTCTGCCTGAATTGTTTCCCGGATTTTCAGAGGGATAACAATTTGTCCCTTCGATGACATTTTTATCGTTTCTATCGTCATTTTACATATCCTACTTTCTTATTGTAAGCATGGCTTACTTATAAATCTTTCCTTTTTTCTACATAATAAAATAACTCATTGCCTATGATGAAGGAGCTATAGGGAAGATTGTGTTTTCTGAGGAGGTGTTCCAGCCAGGGGCGATTGGGGACATTCATTGGTTTGCCTGAGAGTTTTATGAGTGCAAAGGAAATGAGGAAACGCTGTGTGGGAATTTTTGTGATGAGCTGTTCTGCGAGTTTGTGAGATGTTTGTTCAAGTGCATCAAACAGTTTGAATAACAGGCAGATATCTGCTTGGGGGAGTGTAGATGGATCTTGATTCCTGAGATCAAATGAGAACACTGATCCTTTTAGATTTTTTTCTTTGAAATACGCTTTTACTATAGATAGATCTGATTCGTTGACGTCTGAAGCGTGATAAGGAATTGTTGGTGTTGCGAGGGCTAGAGGGTTAAGACCGCAACCGAGGTCTAGGATAGATAGGGGTTTGAACGTGTTTATTTTTTGTTTTAGTTCTAGGTAGTGGGGTGCTCTTTCTTTGGTTGAGGTATGTGTATAGAGCAATTCAGACCAGTTTTTTTCCTTGAATAACTTAGTTCTTTTTGTGGTTTTTATTTGATATTGACCGACGTTTTTTCTGAGGAGCGCACGTGTCTCTTTTATGATTAGTTTTTCATTTTTCTCTGAGAGTGAAAGAGGATATTTTTTTAATACTTTTGAGAGTTTTTCCTCTACCAGAGAATCAGCTATGCCTTTCAATTCTGGCTTTTCTTTTATTTTGCTTATTATGTCCATGAGAGTTTATGGCAACGTATATAAATAAGGTTTGCCCTTTCGTCTTATGAAGAGAGGGACTACCCATATAGAGGCAATTGTGTCGTTTGTGCTTTTCTTTTTATTTGTGGGGGCTGGTTTCTATTTTTTCTCTCCCCGAACGGATCAACTCGCTGACGCCTCATTAGATTATGCGACGCGCGAGATTATTCAGAACACTACGACTCATTCTGAAATTTATAATTTGTTGCTGAAGAAAAAAGGAGGTAACGTGCCTGTGTGTCTTAATGTTGATACTAACCTTAAAGCGGTTGTCCTTGACGAGGCAGGAAATGTAGTTCCTTCATCTAGAGTCAGTGGTCAGAGCGGGATTATTCACATAAGAAAACAGGGCAATGATGATCAGTATGTACGAATTGTTTTTAGTGGAGATATTATTGAAAAAAATAATGGTGATTGTAATGGACAAGGTTCATGTGCGAGTACATGTAATTCTGATGATGATACTAATGACGATTTTGATATTATCAGTTCCTTTAAGGGAGACTTTGTATCTGAGGAGAGGTTGAAACAATTGAAAGCTAAATATGATGTTCCAGCGACGTATGCTCAGCTGGTTGAGCAATTTAACTTGCCTGATAGGGTTGATTTTGGTTTTTCAATAGCATTGAGC
>Ga0209542_10013419_pt1 | contig 14138 bp, 16 predicted proteins | sample RifCSPhighO2_01_FD_184028 | JGI IMG/M metagenome (GOLD analysis project Ga0209542, IMG submission 184028) | Soil microbial communities from Rifle, Colorado - Rifle CSP2_plank highO2_0.1 (SPAdes) (version 2) | ecosystem: Environmental > Terrestrial > Deep subsurface > Rock core/Sediment ...
CAAGGGTTTTTTGGCAAAAAACCCAAAATGTGTGGATAACTTTTAGTGCGCGCTCTAGGGATCGAACCTAGGACCTTTCGAGTATCAGTCGAATGCTCTACCAACTGAGCTACGCCCGCTTACGGGGCTATAGTAGCAAAATACCCTTATGTTTACTAGTGTTCTAGAAAATAGCAGATTGGTCAATCCTACTCAATAACAATCAAACAAAATCAGCATTTATCACTTTTTGGGCAACCGGTGGGCAACCGGCCGCGGCATTATTAGGAAGAGCAGTACAGGGAAAGTGACCAAAGCAGACGCCAAAACTACCGCAAAGACGGTGGTTTTGTGTTGCTTGGTTTGTAATCGGGGAAAGTCCCAACTTTGCCGCGACTCCGAGAGGTAACTCTACGTAGGATCCACGCTATATCAACCGGAGTCTCATCGATATACCCCCCACTACCACCCTAAACGACTTAGGGTATGAAGTTACTTAATTAATAAACACAGCGAGTGCTTTGCGTATCTAGTCGAGTGCGCGTGTATTAGTCATGCCTGTATGAAAAGCATTAAAGAGATCATGGCTGGTCCTGCGATCTCCGGGTTTACTGGGTCGGAATCCACCCACACCATTGTAGCGGCCGAGATAGAACGTCGCTGGGGTAAGGCAGAAGTGAAACGCTATGACGCAGAACGTAACTGCCTCACGTTCAGCAAATGGCTCTCCATGGGTCACGCTCCGCGCAAAGGCGAGAAGGCCATCCGCTCTGTTACTTTCGTCGAGCAGAAGGATGTAGAAGGCAACGTAGTCAAGAAGATTCCGCGTCCGGTCTTTTTGTTTTACGTCAAACAAGTGGAGCCGAAAAAAACATGACCCTTCGCAAGATGGTCGTCGTACGAGCCCCTTCCACGAACAATTGCCCGATGGTGCGAATAGCAAATCGAATGCTAAAGCTCCACGGGTTCGCTATAGGGGTACCAATAGAAGTCGCCTACGAGCAGAACGTTATCACCTTAAGAATTATTGAAAATGCAAACAAACTACAAACCCCGCGCAGTCCGGTCGCCATTCCAGCAGCATCCAGTCAAGCGGATGCAGGAAAAAGGGATGGACACGCAGGACGAACAAAATCCGATTCGGCAGATGCTACAAAAACTATGCCAAGCCCAATACGTCCTCTCCGCTGGGTTCTCAGTGGACACTGGAGCCATGGCGGTGCTAAAGACGCCTGGCATCTTGGTTGTTAAGTGCGAGCTTTCTCTAGAAGGTAAGGGACCTATCGGAGTTGGGCATGGTTCTACTGTTATCTCCCGGCTCAACAAAGGTCTAGAGAGGGCCTTGTTTGGGTGCCTAAATGGGGCATTAATGAGCAGTATAAATGTCGCCTGTAAGTCACTGGACGCCATTAGGCTTGAAGGCTCGCAGGAGTCTTCTACCAAGAGCGCTGCGCTTGGCGAGGCCTACAGAGCCCCACAGGGCGAAGAATCACAGCCGGCAACCGACAAACAAAAAGCCTATTTACGTCAACTCCTAAGCCTCAACATAGAGGACAGTGGGGAGCGTGAGAAGCTCGAAGCACAGGTTGATGAGCTGACAAAGGACGAGGCAAGTCACGCCATCAAAGCCTACGCGGCTCGCTAGTGGCAAAACATCAAATGGCGATCTTAACCGGTCGCCGTTTTTTGTGCTGACGGTGGGGTTTTGGTGTGTTGCCTAAACATCTGCATTTAGCTCCTTGGCCTGCGGCAGCTTAGCTCAAAGACGAAACAAAAAACTCCCCAACGCGGGGAGTCCTTTGTCAGAGCAGCCAGTTACTTGAAGAGAAATCGTTATCTACCCGTGTCCTCTTCGTTCGCCTCCCACAAGGGGCTCTTGGTACATCCTTAAACCAGTGGTCGCTTTTAACCGCTACCTTCGCCTCTTTAGGCAATCCACCGCACAATGGCGGATGACGGACTTACTTCACAACCCCCGTTCCCGGCCGAAGCCGAAAAATACCAACTCTCGCTACTCCGCAGATGATTTTATCACAACATACCTACTTTGCGGCTTAAAATCTTAAAGGGATTAGGAATTTTGCCTAACACATAAATCTTGCGGAGTACGTTGAGTGGGTCCGGTTGAACATACAGAATTGTATATTCTCCATTCTTCAACAAATCGTTTATTTTTCCATGGCCGTTTTTGTCCGTCTCAGTGACAATTTCATAAACCACCCGACTTCTGTTCCATGCCAATACAGAAACAATAAGGGAAATAGCACTGAAAACTAACGGCGCATATTCTATAAAATTCATACCTCAATTCCAACTACGATTTACTACCAAATAGCCATTAAGATGATGATTGAAACAGTCGACCAAAAAATGATACCGAGTAACAATCCTGTAGATTTACCTTGCTTGCAGTAATGGGTTGTATTTCCATGATCATCTAGGCCCCGCACATATTCAGGATCGTCGGGAAACTTTTTACAAAACTTGCAACGGTACTTATCGTCCATCATATTTTTATACTCAAAACAAATAGGCCACCAATCAGACCTGCTCCATAGCACAGTACCATCTCTACTCTACATGTATTGTACTCTATCAAGGCCAACAGATCTCAGGCTTCTCTCCTCCTAACAGTTGCTTTAGGCTGTCGTATACCGTCTCCTGCGTGCCTAGGAGGTCTACGAGCCCATTATTCTTTGCCGCCGCGCCGAGCATACTGGAGCCATCAGCCAAAGCCCGGACTTTGCTTTCGGAGAGCTTGCGATTAACGGCTACTGCGCTAATGAAGTTGTCTCTAATAATATTGAGGTCACGCTCGATGAGGGAGCGTTCGTCTGCCGTTAGCGGTTTGTCAGGATTGCCGATGTCCTTGTACTTGCCGGCCGAGAGCATGTTGTAAGTCAGGCCATCTTTTGTGTTCTTCTCCACATTGTCTAAATAAGAATAGGTTACGCCGATGCTGCCCACATCAGAGTTACTTGACGCTACGATCGTTCCTGCGGCGCTAGCGACCCAATAGGCGGCTGATGTGCCGGTGCCGCGTATCCAGGCCACTGAGGGCTTGCCAAGTGTTTTAATGCCTTCTGCTATCTCTTCTGCGGCGACCGGCATCCCACCCGGCGAGTCTATCTCAATCAACACTGCTTTAATCTTTTCGTCCTTTGAGGCTTCACGCAGATAGCTCACAACTTCCTCCGACGCAGTGATGGTGTCGCAACTGCCGTCGTCGCTTAGTTTGAGTGCATCGTCGTAGTTGTCCGGCTTGTAGGTCAATATGCAGCCGCGTATCTCCAGCCCAATAACGTTGCAGGACTCTTTAGAGACCTCGTCGGAAGGATAGGCGGCCTCGTCTGTTTGTTGTCCCGTGTCGCGGTTAAGCCAGTAGTTCGTGGCGAAGTCTGAGGCCGTAGCACCCAGCAGGACGATAACAAAGAGTGTTACCAAAGGGACCACGCGAGCCAGCGCAGAATATATCCTTTGGTTTATCCGCCTTTCCCAGAAACTAAGCATATGGCTATTCTACCTCCAACTTTTTCTTTGCCTCCTGATTCTTTTTCTTACGTTCCTCATCCCATGCATCATAGGCCACCCCCACCAACATATTAGTGACAAAGATTATTTCCTCCACCTCCTTGTCCGAAAGACCCTTGGTTTCCTCCGGCATTAACTTCCTTGCTTCTTCGATAGATGTCATGTGGTTATATTTTAGAGAGGCTCTTCCGGAATTGCTCAAGTTTAGTAATCGCTTCGTTCGTTTCTTCTATACTATAAGCACTATGCTCTTGGAAGTCCGCTGCTTTTAGATGCACGTAGTTGCGGACTTTGCGCAGCTCGTGGAAGTAATGCCAGGTGTCCCGGTCGATGAACTTGAAGCTGTGAAAAGCCTCCCCTAGCAGGGCAGTGAAGTCTGTCCGGGTTCCCATTGGGATGCCTGCTTTGGTCTTTGCGTGAGAGATAAGGTCAAACAAAGAGGCCTCCACTATGCCGCCCACGGTCGCTAGGATGTCCTTACACAGCAGCGACTCGACCGTGAGATAGATCTGGTAGTTGTTATAAAGCGCCACCAAGAACTCCATATACTGCATCTGATAGGCGATGTTTTCTCGCAGGGCGGTGTCAGAGATAAACGCCCACTGATCTTTGTGATAGTTGGCGGTGTGCGGATGTTGGTCCTTGGTAAAGAGCGCCTTTTTATCAGCGTTGTCCTTACGCTTGTCCTCTGGGTGAGTAGTCTTTTGTAGCAGCGGCATGTGATTCTACTCCAGTTTTTTCATAAACACATTGATTGCCTCTGCTATAGCTTCTCGCCGGTACGTCAAGAACTCGTGGTAATTCTCGATCTCCCAGAGTCTTTTCTCAAGCGGTATAAACTGGGAAGTAAGTGCCTCTTCTCCTCTCTTGGCTATGACCTCTTCGGGAAGATAATCTATAGGGGCCTTGTTGGTTATGCGACGGTTCGCCTTGCCGCCAATGAACGCCATGTTTGCCATCTCGTTAACCTCCTTTTTTTCGTAGCTTGTCAGGAGAGACTTGGGGAAGATGTGATGGTACTGGATAGAGTGAGCATTGCCGATATGTTGGTCCGATAATTTAAGCCCCGACCACCAATCCTTTATGCCTTGTTGTCGGAGGATGAAGTAGAGCATAGAAAAGAAAGGGCTACGAACACCTCGGCTCACAATGTCATTGTGATCGACCCCAAGTTTCTTTACATGCAATTCGAGCTGCCACATAAGTCCATCGAGTCCTTTTTCTTTAAACAGTATGCTTAGGTCAGCATCAAGAATTGTCTCTGACGACCCCATGCTGTAATGCCCACGCATGTGTGCGAAGTAAAACCAACGCAGCAGTTTCTTCTCCTCTTCCGGTGTGAGTGCCCGGTTGTCCTTCAAGACCCAGTAGACGGCGATTGGAATGAGTAGCAGCGGGGACGACATGAACGACAAGTTATCTATCCCTGCGTTTTGGCGAAGAAAGTTGATGGCAAATTTTAGACCCTCTGTGGCTTGCTGCTCCCAGACTTCCTTTAGGCGTTCTACGCGGACCTTCCCTATAGTGCGGTATCTGCTCTGTTTTGTGGCAAACACTGTTAATGCTCTAATAGGCAAACCGGTTTCTACCACGTAGTCGGAGTCGTCACCGAACTTACTGGCGAACTCCTCGACTAGCTTCATAAAACCTTTCCACTTGCAGGTTATTTGCGCCAAAGCCAAGTCAGAACTCCTGAGTTTGATACCAAGCGAGTTGACCCGCACGAAAATCTCCGTCACTTCTTCGTAGGACATCTTCTTCTCAAGCACCTCCATCACGTATTGATAATCCTCTATCTTTCGGACGTTGCGCAGACGCTCTGAATATTTATCCCAGCGCTCGTCCTCCGAGGAAATACCAATAGCCCGGAGTATTTGGCTCTCTGATTTCTTAAAAATATCCGACACCGGCACCCACGTGGAGACATTCTTAAGCGCACGACCTGCCACTACAAAGGTCAGCTTTTTGAGATCCTCTTGAATATCACGTTGCGCTGTTTCTTCGTCCTCTACGTCCTCCACGTCAGCCGTATACTCGTCATCCTCTCCCTCTATAAGATCTATCGGCGGTCCATCGGGGTGTTCGAGATTAAAAAGTATTTCGATTGGTCGGCGTCGACGTCGGACGTGGACCGGCTCTCCAGCTAGTACGGCAGAGAGGGATGTCACACGCTGTTGACCATCAAGAAGCAGAAGACGTTGCGATGTAGTAGGCATCCTTGTTGCTTGTACAGCAAGTGGCCTTGTTTCTATCTCTTCGTCCGTCTCCCAAACCAAAATAGTACCCGATGGGTATCCCCTATATAAAGAGTCAAGTAAGTTGCGCACGCGAGTTGCAGGCCAGACATACCGACGTTGCATCTCAGGCAAGGCAATCTCGCCGCGCTGTACTTTGTCTACCAACTCTCTGACTCGTATATTTGTTTGGGCCATATTTAAGACTTAAGCTTCTTCCAATCCGACAAGTCCGCAGGGTTATATTTGTACTTCGTATTATCGTTTAGGTGCCAGACACCTGCCGAGTCAACCACAATGCCACCCCAGAGGTCCTGTTTCTTAGTCTTATGTGTTTTTATATATGCTGCCAAAGCTTCTGCGCGTTCTTTGGCACCACTAGCTATACTCCCACCCTTTGTGTCAAAAATGCCTATCTTATTGCCTTGGCGCACAATGAAGTCAGGGTAGAAGAGGTGCGGAGTGCCGTTCGCATCAGCATACTCAATGCCGAGATCAGCGCGACCCCCGGCACCGTTCTTGTACCACCAGTCTAGTTTCTTCCCGAGGCTCTCTAGGTACGCAATAAAACGCAGTTCGACATCCGAGTTTATTGAAACGTATGCCGGCTCAAGGGCATATTGCTGGCACAATTTTCCATTGACGGTCAGGGCGGTACTTCCGTTTGCGAAGTAACGATCGTGTAGTGAAAACTCCAGCTTCTGCCGCGATTTCTCTGCCTTAGTCTGAACCTCTTTATTGCGCACAGACCGATATTTGCCCATAGCCTCCGATATAACGGGACGCAGGATGCTCTTGTCGCCTCGTTCGAGGTCATTACAGACGAGGGAGTACAACTCAATGCTATCGATCTTCCAATGAGTCCGTACCCATACGTTTATTGCCGACTTCAGCTTTCCCCATGAACGTTCTGGCGCATACTTCTTTACCTCCTCCTCCTGCACCGCTATTTCATGCCAAAGGAGATTAGTGTGGAGCTTCTGCACGTCGTTGTAGGATGCCTCTAAGTCCATGTCCTCCGGGGCCTTCTTGAGCTCGTTCACAAAGTCGTCAAAGACTTCTATCTTAGCGTTGACGATGAGACTGTTAGTAACCACCTTGGCTGAGAGGTCGAAGTCTTTTGCGGCCAACTTTTTCCTAAACTCTGCCTCCGTATCTTTTGGCTTGATACCGAACGCCCGGTCAGCCACTTCCATAAAAGTCGCCTGGAATGTATCGCCAAGGTCATTGTAGTCGGGGCGTTCAAAGTAGACCGAAGGGAGAGTAATGTTTTCTATGCCTTCCTTGAGCAAGGCTGGGGCATCAAGCGGGACGTTTGGTCCCTGTCCGTTCTTCCCCGTGGCAATAACGTCGCTGCGTTCGTAGGTGGTGTATAGGTATCCTTGGTTAAGTTGCGGGGCATCTTCGTAGTGCTTTGCTTCGGCGGTACGAAGGATGCGCCCGAGTACCTGCTTTTCAAACACAGGATTCTTTATCTCACGGAACATAACCAGCACATCGGCACGCGGACAGTCCCAACCGGTCGCGGCGGCCATCTTGAAGATCAGGTACTCGATAGGGTTATTGTTGTCCTCGACCGTTTCTAGGTTTACTTTCTCCTTGGTAAGCCACACAGCTATTTTTGACTTCGCGACACCCTTGCTCACAAGATATTCTCTCGTGAAGTCGAGTTTGTTTTGTCCCTCAGCGGCACGGTCTTTCTTTTCATCGCTAGGAAGTTTGATGAGGACAAGAGGATTAACTCTGGCCCCAATGGCGGCATACCCAGCGAGAAGTTCCTTATGCTTTGCGATAGCCATATCAAGCACGGCCTGATCCAAGTCACGTTTGCCGGCATATCGCTTAACATCCTCACGCGGCAACACGGTTATAGATTCCTTGATGAGTCCAGCATTTATTACGTCTTTAGGGGCAACGATAACGATTGCTCCCTTACCAGCGGTGTAGTCCTCCATGGTCGGGCTGTATGACGGTGTGGCAGAAACGTCTATCTCCACACGCGGGTCCAATTGCTTTATTATTTTCTCCGCAAGTGGCGTACTGCGGCCGATATGCTCATCTACAATAAGAACAATTTCGCGTCCGTCTTTCTTTGTCTTGGCGATGAAGGTGTCGAACGATATTACAGTTTCCCCGTCTGTGCGAAGTTTAAGATTACGCCGCGAGCGTTCCGACTGCACTATCTTCTGCCAGTTTACAAACAGCACGTCGTTCTTGGCGAGTTTGCCCCGTTGGCTTATCTCACTTGTATCGTATAGCCCGGCAATGCCTCCATGTAGGTAGTCGCGTAGCTTGCGATAACTTTGATCAACCAAATCGGGGTTGAATGATATCCAAACGAAAGCTTTGTCCGCGTCAAACTGCGCATCGCCCGAGATGCGTTTCAGAAACTCTGCCGTCATTATGGTCTTGCCTGCGCCTGTGGGGGCCTTTAGGACGAGCCGTGCGCCCCGCTGGCCACCCCTCCAGAGCTTGTAGAACTCCATCTTGAGCGCGTTTATGGCTGTGTCTTGGAATTGTTTGAGGTTCATATGGCGTTAATATCCTATCGAGCGGTATACATCAAGAATCGGCTCCGGTATGTCCTCAAAGTGGAAGTCCGGGTAGTCCTCAAATCCCGCCTTATACGAGCCCTTCTCCCACGAGAAGATATAAACCACAACGGTTTTGCCTTTCGCTTTTGTCTTTAGCGATTTGAGCATTTCGTCTAACTGCACCTTGTCCTCGGTAAAGTAAATGCCGGTAATGCGATTCGGGCTAGAGAAGACTTCGTACCGGTCCGCAGACTCCACCGGCGTAAAAGTGTTTTCTTTGAGTGCGAGGAGTAGGTTGGCACGGCGTGTAAGGTCAAGGCGGGCTTCGTCAGTTAGCCCGTACTCGACGTGCTTAGGCACAAACGCCGTCTTGAGGTACTTGAGATTACCACCCAGACCAGCGACCTTCTCCTTAGATGGAGTCGTGTAGCCTTTCATGACACGCTTGAGGCGTTCGTAGGTAATCTTCTCGCAGATGTCGCCTTCGTTGTTGGTGCAGAGAATAAAACGCCGATTACCACCGTCTTCCTTATTGAGTTCCAGTACTGTGTGTCCTGTGGTACCAGAGCCAGCAAAAAAATCCAAGATGACGGAGTTGGAGTCACCGGCAATACCTACGATCTTTTTTATCAGAGCAATCGGTTTAGCATAGTTAAAAACTTTGTTGCCAAAAATACTCTTAATCTCATCAGCGGCGTTGTCGTAGTTTATTTCTTTATCCAGCCAAACAGATTTTACTTTTAAGGTCTTGTCCTCAGTTAGGTAATCTTTTTGAAAAATATCCCAACGTTCTCCAGTTTTGGTCCTTACCGGTCTGGCGAGCAAATAACCCATATCACTTAAGATTTTTTTCTTACTCCAGCGCCATGTGCCAAGGGTTCCATTCTCAAATTTTGGGATTACTTCCACCAAACCCTTACTTTTTTCTAGCAATATCTCTCTGCTTTTGGGGTTTATATATAGAGGAAAATGCAACGTCGGAGATTCTGCCGCTGTTGCCCTACCACCACGCAAACGTAATCCTATTTCTCGATAGTGCCCAAGTTGGTCTTCATACTTGTACTCCTTTTTTCTCTCACTAGTTAATTTCTCTCCCATTATCTGTGCGTCTTCTCCTTTTAAGTACACCAGAAGATACTCGTGTGTCGGTGCAACGTGCGCAGAAGACTGTCTCCCGCGTGGGTTGGAGTGGACGGTTATACAAGCCACAAAATTTCTTTCGCCAAAGATTTTATCACTCAATATTTTAAGGTTGGCTTGTTCATTGTCGTCGATTGAAATAAAAACCACACCTCCTTGTTTGAGCAGTTCAGATGCCAAACGAAGACGCTTCTCCATAAAAGAGAGCCAGTAGGTGTGCCTATATGGATGATCAGCCGAGACTTCCACGCCGTTAGGAAATTCTTTAGCAATGCGCTTGTCGTGGTATCGAAATCCATCAGAACCCGTGTTGTATGGCGGATCTATGTAAATTACGTTTATCTTGCCTTTGTGGGTGTAGCTTAAGACCGAAAGCGCGTGGTAGTTATCTCCCTCAATGAGTACGTTATGGTCGGCAGACGGGTCGAGCTCAACGTCACCAAATTTACCGCCTTTTTCTTTGAGTACTGGTAGAGCATTTTCCGAGTCTGACTCAAACTCCTCCGGAATAGGGTGCCACCTTAGACCGTAGCGATCACCCTCGCTACGCAGCTCCTCCACCTGTTTTTTTAGCCGGTCTATTTCATACAAAAGGTCCTTTGTTTTAGGGGTTTCGGCCATAAATCTTTAAGTGGTCTTTATTTTATACCACTTCGTGGACAAACAGCATACAGGGCAATCTCATGCGTACCAAAACAGAAATGCCCCTGGGCCGCCGAGCACTACAAAGACCGCAACATACAAACACAGATTCAGAGCATCGAGCTTACCCCGCCACCACATCCAGCACGACAGGCCAATTACTAAGATGCAGCCAGCCGCTGTAAGGATCGTAGAATACACGGACAGCATCCATAACAGAAGAAATACGAACAGGTAGATATTGAACTGGCGTAGTGAGGTAATCATAGGCCGAGCCATTTAACAAATCGGATCCACCAACTAATCTGTACCTCCGGTGTTGTGCTTGCAGTCACCGGTGATACAGTATTTATGCTAGTAGTTTTTTTAGTCTGTTGCGCCTCAATTGTTTTACTTTGAGTTGCGACACATGCGCCCGGGATAAGATCATGAGTGCCGGCGCGCCAAGCTGGGGGTTTGTAAGAAAATCCCGCATCACAGGCACAACTGGGTATTTGCTGAGCGCCGTTTGTGATTCCATCCCAATGCGAGTTGGCTCCGTATCCGTTCCATACACAATAAGCATCGTTCGTCATACAGCCACCTTTAGCGGATACATAAACAGAGCCCACTGCACACTGTCCGCTTGTAATAACGCTCGGCTGATTTACTGGGCTGCTCGGCAATGTTGGTGTAGGTGTTGGTTTCGATACCGGAGTTGGTGTGCAAAGAAATCCGGCACCAAATTGATACCCTGGCAGACACGAGCACCCTACTCTGCCGGATGGGGTATATGAATACGGACCATGTTGGGCTTTGCAGTTATATGGATCATTCTGCGGCGCTGTGTAAGTGCTTGGTTGTGTTTGTTGCGGTTGATTTGCGGCAGGACGGAGTCGACGCAGGTATTCCTCATACGTCATACCCGGTTGCGTGGGCATTTGCAGTTGTGGTGGCGTCACATCCTGCACATAGATCGGATTTGACGGACTACTACCAGGCTCGAATATGGCAAACACAGATACAGGGAGCGTGGCGAACAAAAGAACCAAACCAGCGAGAAGTGAGTGCCACATAAATAAAAACAAAAGCCAGCCAATAATGCCGGCGGTAGGTACGAGAAAGCCCACCGCGGAGGTTCCGGCCTTGCGACCGAACGCGCCCAGTTTCCCGGACGCGGCCTGTGAGGACACCCCACACGATGGGATCTCTTGTCCTCACAGGTCTTTCTCGCTTTCGCCATGCCGCCGGTGAGGCGGTTTAGGCTACTCGCTAGAATTGAATTGTAGTACGCCAGGAGAGCGTACAGAGCCAGTATAACAATAAAAGCCGGTCCCACACGAGATCGGTTTATAGCCCCGATATATAGGAGTGGGGTTGAATAAAACTATCTACTGAGCCACATCCGCAGGGTGGAGGGTGGTCCGATATACAGGAGTATTGAGAATTACGGCTGGACCCTGCATCTTCGATAGATACCGTTTGAAATCGTCCGTAGCGCGGAATTTAAGCACGTCCCGAGGGCCAATAACCGCATGAGTCTTGCCGACCCAAGCTACCCTGCGTTTTTGCTCCTTTAGTTGTAAGTCACCAAGTAGAGGCAGCGTGACCACCTTATCCCTGCGTAATTCGTCCATGATAACGGCTACCACGCTGAGATAGACCTGGGCGATGGTAGTGGTGTCCATGTAGTTGCTCCGCTTTGAGAGCAGGTTATAGAAACGGTCTTTGCGCTTTTTCCTCAATTGGCGGGTTGTTGGCGGTTTCCAAGTCATACCCTAATGATATAAGAGGCCCACTAAAAAGAGATTGTGGGACTCTGTTCTAATAGAGTCATTACCCAACAAGTAGTAATGACTGTATGGATTTGACCGAATATATGTGCATCCGTCGCCAGTGCCAAAAATGCAATTACGAGTGGTTCCCCCGCGCGGCCAAAACTAAACGCTGTCCACGATGTCAACGATGGCTATGAACGACCCCACCCAAGCACCGGAACTTACAACCGGCAAACAAGCGAGTGAGTCTACGCTGGCTCCCAAGTTCGTGCAAATACCGCACGAGCTCATACGCGACCACAAACTAGGTCGATCGGACCTTGTTGTGTATGGCATCGTTCGATGGTTCACGCAGTTGCGTCAGAAGAAGTGTTTTGCCTCTAACGAAACAATTGCGGACATAGCAGGGATTGCCATTAGTAATGCCCGCCGATCACTGCGCAAGTTGGAGCAGCAAGGATATATTAGATGTATTTATAAAGACAAGACCAAGCGCCATCGCCTAGAGATAGCGCTTACAACCAACTTGTGCGGTGTAGAGATGAATACCGACGAACAGACCGAGTACCTTGATGGGCAATCGGGCACCGCAGGATTGTCACCAGCGCCTATCCAGATAGCCAGTCAGGACAATCCGGATTATCACAGGCGGACACAGAGGAATATAAATAAAGATATAAATATTAATAAGGAGACAGTCGACCTTCTCTTGGTCAAGTTTGGCTCGATCAATGAGGTCTACAAAACTGGTTCTTCCAATACCACGCAGCGCCGTGCCATAGCCAACTTGCTCGGGCGCCATACTGCCGAAGAAATCAAAGTAGTAATCGACTATATTGCCACGCACCAGGGCGAGCAGTATTTCCCGAGTATGAGTTCCCCGGTCCAGTTGGAGCAAAAATGGTCAAACATTGAAGCGAAGCGTAAGGCCGAGAAGAGGCCAGCATCAAAGGCCACAAACCTGCTCTCGCCTAGTAGCCCCGACAAATATAATCACGTCGTCATTATCTAATAGTAATTCTTCACACTTATGGAATCGTCACAGAGTAACCTAAAGCCTATAACCGACGAGGAACTTAAACGATACACAGGCCTTGTGTCTGACGAGCTTAACTTCCTAAAAGTGCCTCCAGTATTTGCACCGCCATTAAACCTCGAGGACGGCATGACTCTCACTGGGCCAACCTTAGAGGCTGTCCGGATATTTATGGCAAACACAGAAGCTCGCGCATCAACTAAGCCGGGACTGTACATATTCGGCGGTCCTGGTACTGGCAAAACGCGGCTTGCTCATATAATTCGCTATCGTCTACTCTATGACAGGCATGAAAGGATGAAGCAAGGACACCGGCTTTACCCTCGCAAAGCGGCCTCGTTCTTTTCCGTCAACAATATTCTTCGGCGTGAGAAGCAGGACTTTGACCTATCCCCTGAGTACAAAGTGGGTTTAGTAAATGAAATACTAGGAGATTGTCGCCTTTTATTTTTGGACGACCTGGGAGCAGAGAAGGTCACTGATTGGGCTCTGGAGACGTTGTTTACACTCATTAACGACCGTTACGAACGGATGCTTCCGACAGTATACACATCCAACCTCGATCCCAGGCAGTTAAGTGAGAATCTTGGCGACCGCATTGCATCCCGTATCGTTGGCTCATGCGTCCTTATCAACCTGGGTAGCGAAGACCGTCGAGTTGAACCTGTAAAAAAATAAGCCGTTGGAGTGGCAATAATAGTAAGGGTGTGTTAAAGTGCCTGGTAAGAGTCTGTCAGTGTGTGAAATTTTGATGAGTCGGAGGGTGCGTTAATACGAAGAAGAGTCTGATGATGGCCCAATAGGGGGCTTTTTGTGTCATTTATTTAGAGGCTTAAAAAAATAGAAACAAAGACAGTAGAAAATGGCGCAGGCCAAAGTAGCTACGCCGCCAGGGAAGCTGAGCTCCAATCATGGGGAATCCGTCCAACAAAAGACGGGTGTAGGCGTCCCAACCAAGGCGATAGCTAGTGCGAGAATACAGTCAAAGTATGTAAGTATAGGAGGTGACCCTGTACTGCTCTTTGACAACAAGTCGAACGATCTTCATCCGGCTATCTACCTATTAACCGTCACGCAGGCAGCGGAGCTTCTAAAAATCTCCGTCACAAGCATGCGCCGGTTGCAACAAGGACGACACATTCCCTTCATCAAGGTTGGGGGTTCTGTGCGCTTCGCAATGTGCGACATCGAGTCCTACTTGGGGAAACGACGGGTGGAGTCAATCGACCAATAACATATGGCAGTACGAAAAATAAAAAACTCATGGTGGATAGACTTCCGAGCC
>Ga0209542_10013420_pt1 | contig 14138 bp, 16 predicted proteins | sample RifCSPhighO2_01_FD_184028 | JGI IMG/M metagenome (GOLD analysis project Ga0209542, IMG submission 184028) | Soil microbial communities from Rifle, Colorado - Rifle CSP2_plank highO2_0.1 (SPAdes) (version 2) | ecosystem: Environmental > Terrestrial > Deep subsurface > Rock core/Sediment ...
AGAAATGAGAAGCGAAAACGGCACAGTATTTTTGGAATTTATTATACCAACGAGAGGGTTATTCGGATATCGCGCTGAATTTTTAACAGATACGAAGGGGTTGGGAATTATGAATACCAGCTTTTTCCAATATATGCCAGAACCGGGAAACTGGAAAGAAAGAAACAACGGATCATTAGTGGCTCATGAACCAGGACCGACAAACTTGTACGGCTTGATCAATGTTCAAGATAGAGGAGTACTGTTTTTGGGACCAGGAGTTGAAATTTACCAAGGCCAGGTTGTGGGTCAAAATTCAAGGCCTGAAGATATTAGGGTAAACGTCTGCAAAACAAAACAGCTTTCAAACATGCGTTCAAAAGGAGAGGGTTCAGATGAGCATTTTAATACGCCAAAGGAAATGGGTCTTGAAGACGCCTTAGAATACATTGGAGATGACGAACTGGTTGAGGTTACTCCAAAGAGCGTGAGAATAAGAAAAGTTTATTTGACGGAAAACGAGGCAAAAAGAGCGCAGAGAGGATTGTAAGTGAAAAAAGGGGACTTGACTCCCTTTTTTGCTTGCAAAATGGTATAATAAAAGTACTTAACTAATATTAATAAAGCATACAATATACAATACAAGACTTGAAACCTTACAAGACGTTTCATGTTCCATGTTGCATGTTATGTGTGACTTATGACAACAGTAAATTTTTTATCGTTATTGTGGGGAATTTCGTTGGTCATAATATCATTTGCATTACTGGCAAGACCTCATAACGCAAAAGTTCTTTTAAAAACAACTGAAGACGAGAAGACCATGACGCTTTTGGGTGTAATTGCTGTAATTGCAGGAGTGGCTCTTATAATGTTTTACAACATGTGGGATACGAGCTGGCACAGCTTAGTGTCTTTAATTGGTTGGATTGTCTTGGCAAAAGGAATAGTAATACTTTTTGCCCCTAAAATGCTAAAAAAAGTAAGCTCTCTTGAAGAAAATATTAATAACTGGATGCCGTTTGCACTACTAGCATCAACTTTGATTGGATGCTTTTTAGTGTATGCAGGTATCTCTTTTTAGGATGTTTTTTGGAATTTTAGTTTTAATAATAGGCATTGTTTTAATACTTCAGGCACTTGGATTTTTTGTCGGCGTAAATACTTGGGGATTTTTCTTGGGATTACTTTTTCTGGCGATTGGTATCAATCTAGTTTCAAAAAAGAAGGCTTGCTGGCACTGCGAGTGGTTTGGACATCACAAAGAGCATCACAGCCATCATGTCCATGATTCAAAAAACCACAGACACACAGAAAATGGCGACGAATAAGAAAATAGTTTTTGGCGGAGGGTGTTTCTGGTGCACAGAAGCCGTTTTTAAAATGTTAAAGGGCGTAATTTCAGTGGATCCTGGATATGCGGGAGGAAACGTAAAAAATCCGGCCTACGAAGAGGTTTGCAACGGAAGAACAGGGCACGCCGAAGTTGTAAAAATAGAATATGACTCAGAAATTATTCCGCTTGAAACGCTTTTGACGGTTTTTTTTGCAACACATGATCCAACAACTCTCAACAGGCAAGGAAATGACATTGGCGAACAGTACAGATCAGTAATTTTATACGAAGACAATTATCAAAAAGAAACTTTAAAAAAGTTTATTGAAGAACTAAACAAATCAAGTGACAAAGGAAAACCCATTATCACAGATATAAAAAAGCTAGACGAATTTTATCCGGCCGAAGATTACCACAAAAATTACTACGAAAATAACAAGAATCAGCCATATTGCCAAATTGTTATTAATCCAAAGCTAGAGAAAGTGAAAAAGAATTTTTCAGATTTGCTGAAAAATTCTTAGAATTAAGATTTAGGATTTACGATTCATGAATAGCATAAAAAACGGTGTCGCATTCCCACATCGTAAATCGTAAATCTTAAATCATCACATGGACGAAAAAGAAATAAAACAAAAACTAACCCCAGAGCAATACAAAGTTTTAAGGCAGAAGGGGACTGAAAGACCATTTTCAGGCAAATACGTGCATAAAACAGAGGATGGCACATATGTTTGCATGGTTTGTGGCAATCGCTTGTTTGCATCAGATTCGCAGTTTGATTCAGGCACTGGATGGCCAAGTTTTGACAAAGCCATCGAGGTATCTGTTGAATATCAAGACGATGACGGAGCCACAGAAATAATCTGCTCAAAATGTAAATCTCATTTGGGTCACGTCTTCAATGACGGCCCAACAGACACAGGCAAAAGATACTGCATTAACTCTGTCTGCCTTGACCTGAAGGCAAAAGACAAAAAAGCCAGTTAAAAGTCAGCTCTAATCTGAGACCACATCTATTGCTTTTGGATCATTGTGTAATTTCGCGTTCTCCAAAGACAGAATTGTCACAGATCCTAGTAAAACTAGTCCGCCGAAAATTTGCATTATACTTAAGGCTGATCCGGGAATAAAAATCCAATTTATTATTACAGCTGAAAACGGGAAGGCCAACTCGCAAATAGTTGCAATAGAAGCCTTGGTGCTTTGAAGCCCTTTATAGTAAAAAAACAAAGAGATAAATCCCGCCAAAACGGCAATAATCACCACAAATAACCAATCTTTTGGTGTGGCAATTCCTACTTCCTGAACACGCCCGTAGTAAATTTGAATTACAAACAAAAATGCCAAAGCAGATAAAAATCTTATAGCGGTCATTGCCTGGAAAGAAATCTTATGAAGCAGCAATCGGCCAAAAACTGTTGACCCTCCCCAGAAAAACGAAGCTAAAAGCGCAAATACCACGCCAAGAGTTCCTCCGCCTAAAGACAATCCGCTTATTTTTATTTCAGGGAAGCTTATTATATAGGCTCCCCCAATTGCAATTGTGGCCCACAGCCAGAATCTTTGAGATAGCCGTTCCTTTAAAATTATAACCGCCATTAATATAGCTATTAACGGCTGTGTTTTTTGAAGCAATATTGAAACGCTTGGATTTACATAGTAAAAGCTTTGTGTAAAAAATACGGTAGCCAGTGCCGAGCCTCCAAAACCGATAAATACTACAGCCAGCCAGTCAGTTTTTGAAAGGCCTTTTAATTCCTTGAAGTACTTCCACAAAAAAACTAGCACAAGCACTGATATTGTAATGTGCTCCATAAAAACTATGGTTGTAGACGACAGGTCGCCCGTTAAATATTTTCTAAAAGGTGCATCTAGCGACCACATTAAGGCTGCTGCAAACACCCACCAAGGCCCCATGCGCAATGAATCAACTTTCATATTTTAATTTTTTAATTATAAAAAAATCCCGACTCTTCGGGGTTATAAAACTAGGCGTATTAAAAAAACGCCCACCCTTCTTTCATTCCGACTTTACGGCCGCTTCCAGAATTTCACTGGATCGTTCCCGATATAAATATCGAGATCGTAGAGTTATTTGCAGTTTTGCAAAATTACTACCGATTGGGAATTGCCAGGCACTGCCCAGATCACCCTACCCCGAAGGATAAATTAATGCTAGCATATAATAATTATGACGACAACAGAGAATGAGCAAAATATTCGGGGTACAAAAAAATGTATTCTTTTTGGGGCTAGTAAGCTTCTTCAATGATTTCTCAGGAGAAATGGTGCAATCAGTAATGCCTGTTTTTTTGACGACGGTTTTAGGAGCTCCGGCTTTTTTTGTTGGATTTATTGAGGGCGTAGCCGATGCGCTTTCCAGTGTTTTCAAGCTAATTTCTGGGTGGATATCTGATAAGTTTGGTAAGCGAAAAACCCCCGCTGTCTTGGGATACTCTTTATCAACTCTAACCAGATTATTTTTGGTTTTGGTAACTAATTTTTGGCAAGTTTTATTTTTGCGATCTATTGACAGAATGGGCAAGGGATTCAGAGACAGCCCAAGAGATGCTTTAATAGTAGAATCAGTTGAAAGTAAAGAACTTGGCTTTTCATTTAACTTCCACCGCATGCTTGATACTCTTGGCGCCACATTTGGCCCGTTACTTGGATTTTTAATAATTTTTTATACAAAAGACGGCTACAGATTTTTATTTTTGGCGGCATTTTTCTTAGGAATTATGGCGGTTGGCAGTTTTATTTTTGTAAAAGACACTCCACGCAAAAAGAGCGAACAAGCTGTTTTACAGGCAAAAAAAATTGACTGGAGCATATTTGAAAAAAACAAAAGGTTTATTTTTATAGTCGGGTCTTTATTTTTAATGGGACTTGGCACTTTGCCAATAGGCCTTGTTTTATTAAAGACAAAAGAAGTCGGATCTCTTGGATATGTTCCTCTAATGTATTTTGTATATAGCTTAACTTTTGTAATTGTTGCCGTCCCGCTAGGCAAACTGTCTGACAAAATAGGAGAGAAGGCGGTAATTGGCGGAGGATTTTTTGTTGCCGCCTTAGCTTACTTGGGCCTTGCATTCACACAGAATTTCTTGGCTCTTTTGGCCAGCTTTATAATTCTTGGCGTTTATTCAGCCGCCACAGACGGCATGCAGAGAGTTTTGGCGGCAAAATCTTTAAACGGCCAGCTAATTGCCACGGGGCAGGGATTTTTAAATATGGCCCTGGGATTTTCTTCTTTGGGAGCAGGTATAGTAGGCGGGGTTTTATGGACCTGGCACAGCTCACAGGTTGCTTTGCTTTATGCTTCTTTTTCTACACTAGCAGGATTGTTTATTTTCTTCGTTATTTTGAAAAATTATCGCACTTGACTTTATAGTAAACAATATATATAGTAGTAACAAGTACGTTTTGGACATCCCAAAAAAAGGAGCATCTAATGGAAGACCAAAAGATTGAAGGAATCCCCGGCACTTTCCACGGAATGGAAACTCTCCATGACATCATGCCATCAGACGCCAAAACCGAAGTGCAACAAGCCGCTATTGAAAAATTATATGCGGCATTGGACAACCTGGCGTCTTTTGGCTTAAATGCCAACGACTTCCTTGTTGAGCCTATTCTGCAACGGATTATGAACCTGGCGGTCAAAACCAAGCTGGCCGACACCAGCAACAAAGAGGTACTAAGACAGTGCTTCGAGATTGGCAACAATGCTAATTCTTTGGGAATTAGATTAACCACTGGAGGAAGCCTGCTGAACGCGGATGAGTGTCGCATGCTAAAGAAAATCATGGCAAGCACGCTCGCACTCGCTCATCTTGCAGGCTATGCCGGCGAAAATTTTGGAATGGACTGCCTCAACGCACTAAAACAGTCCGCCCAAAAAAACCGCAGTGATAAACTATGAGTCACTCATGTCCCTCGACCAACAGGCCGAGGGATTTTTCTTTTAAGTAAAGTTAGCACTCTTGACAACCGATTGCTAATTTTCTAATATAAAAATATGATATCACAACGACAGCAAAAAATTTTAGATCTTCTTATTAAAGAATACATTGATAGGGCAGAACCCGTAAGTTCAGAGCTTCTCAAAAAAAGAAGCGGCTTGAGTGTTTCACCAGCCACCATTAGAAACGAATTGCAAGAGTTGACTGAGTTGGGATATATAAAGCAGCCTCACACTTCAGCTGGCAGAATACCAACAGAGAAAGGCTATAAATTTTTTATTGAGATTACTTTTTCAGGGAGCGCTGATAAACTACCCGAGTTCATTTTAAAAGAAATTGAGAATGCCAGAGAAAAGCTTAACAGAGAAATAGAACTGGCAAAAGAATTAACAAAGGAATTAGAGCAAATGCACTCAATGCTTGAGCTGTCTAGTAGAATAGAAGAAGAAATGATGTTTGACGTTTTAAAGATCATCGGCTCATCCCACACAACACACGACAAGAACATTGATTTAATGAAAGAATTGCTAGACCAATTAGAAGACTTTTGAAAACTTCTAACAAAACGACATTCTCACATTCTCGAGAATGTGAGAATGTCGCGCATAGCATGTCGTTTTCAGAAAAAGTAATTTGAAAATTTATATAACTTTATATAAAAAGAAGGGCGATCCGCTTGTGCGAATCGCCCATATGAACACTAGACAAATCCCGACACAAATCTTCTCATGTCAGGCTCCTTTCTGGGAAAAGAGGTCCTTATTAATTAGCTCATAGGCGAGTAACCATTACTCATTCCACTATGATACTAATAATTAGAGCTAGCATATTCAAGTATTAATATCAATAGCTACAACATTTTAATGAAAAAATCAAAAAGCATATACTACAATTCTGACGGCCGTCAAAATCGTAGTATATTAGTGAAGTAGTAATCAATTCGTAAATTAGGTGATTAAATATATGCAAGAAGACACGCAAAACAATCAAAATGCGCCGGAAGTTGATGAATTTGAGCAATTGCAGCAAAAGTGCGATGAGTATTTAAACAACTGGAAGCGGGCTGCTGCTGATTTTGCAAACTACAAAAAGGCTGAGACAGAAAGAGCGGGAATGCTTGTTAGTTATGCAAAAGAAGACATATTTCTGGCAATTTTACCCGTATTAGACAGCATTGACTTGGCAAACAAACACTCCGACATTCTGCAGAATCTCGGAGTATTAGAAGTGGCGGATTGGTTGGGGGGATTTAATCAGATAAAAAAGCAGATTGAAGAATTTTTAAAAAAAGAGGGGATTGAGGAAATAAAAGCAGAAGGCGAGAAATTCAGCCCAGAAACAATGGAAGTCTTAGAAGAAGTAAACTTACCCTCCGAAGATTTAGCGAAGGAAGGAGGGAGTGAATCAGGAATAGTGACAGAAGTTCTGCAAAAAGGATATATAATGGACAGGAAGGTGATAAGGCCGGCGAAAGTCAAAATAGTAAAATAATTTTGTAGATTACAAATTACACATTACTCTTTACTAATTATTAAATAAATGACCATACAAAAAATAATAGAAAAAAATAGGGGAGCGGTAATATTAGTTGATGTGCAAATTCCGGGTGAAGGAACGCAGAAAAAAATAAGCATAAGAGGCACCGGTTTTATGGTGCACGAAGATGGGACGTTTATTACAAACGCCCATGTTTACAAGCAAATTCCGCAAAACGAATTGCAGTATATTGGAGCTTCTGTGCCAGCCGAAACTAACGAAAAAAATATAACAAGGTACGACAGGTTTGAAATTGAATTGCTTAAAATTGACGAAGAAAATGATGTGGCTTTAATGAAAATAAAATCAGAGAAAAAATTTAAAACAGTTTTAAAGCTTGGCAATTCACAAGAAGTAAAAGAAGGGGATCCTGTAATTTATATCGGTTACCCATTGGCAACTGAAATGCTTACAATGGGTTTTGGAATTACCATGACCACAAACAGCTGCATTGTAAGCTCTGTTAAAAGAAGAATGGACGGATCTTTGCACTTTTTCCTGATTGACACGCACACAAACAACGGATCAAGCGGATCGCCATTATTCAATGAAAAAGGAGAAGTTGTTGGAATTGTAAGCGGCAAGATTTCTGCAAGAATCCCTATGCAAGACGGCAAAACAGCAGATATCCCCGCAAACATAGGAATCTGCAGACCGGCAAAGTATATTGAAAACTTATTGAAATAAAATGAAAAAATTAATTTTAACTTCAAATGCTTTCGTAAATCCAAAGATCAAGCAAAGATTTTTGGAACTACTGGATAATAATCCAAAAGACACAAAGGTTATTTTTGTGACCACTGCGGCAGAAGGGGAGGAAGGAAGCATGATTTATGTTAAAAAATCAGAAGAAGAATTAATTAAATTGGGTATTTTAAAAGAAAATATAAAGTGGGTTGGCAATCTTAAAAATATCAACACAGAAGAATACGACGTAATGTACGTTTGTGGAGGGAATACATTCTACCTTATTAATGAAATCAGAAAAACGGGTTTTGATAAGAAAATTATTGATTTTATTAACCGTGGCAAGCTATATGTTGGAGTTTCAGCAGGAAGCGTAATTATGGGACCAACTATAATGCACGCAAAGAATTTTGATAAAAACTATGTTGAACTGAAAGATTTAAGCGGTTTTAAAGTTACAAACAAAGTGATAGCACCGCACCACAAAGAAGATGAGGAAGAGCTTGCAAAAAAGTTTGAAAAAGAAAATAAATGCCAGATTTTAAGATTACCCGACGGTCAAGCACTGGAAATAGTTAATAGCAAAGAGAAAATAATAAATTAACCAAATTCGTTTTAAGAATTTAATCATTCAAAATTGATTCAAAATTCGAAATTCGAAATTAAACGTTATGTCAAAAATATTAGGTATAGACTTGGGCACAACCAATTCAGCAATGGCGGTTGTTGAAAATGGCGAGCCAAAAATTATTGAAAACAAGGAGGGAGCCAGAACAACTCCTTCAGTGGTTGCTATGACAAAGGGCAACGAAAGGGTTGTTGGCGTGCTTGCAAAGAGGCAGGCGGTCACGAATCCACACAATACAATTTTTTCTGTAAAACGCTTAATTGGTAGAAAGTTTTCTGATCCAGAGGTTCAGCGCGACAAAAAACTTTTGCCATATGAAATTAAAGAGTCAGAAAACGGAGGAGTGGATGTTAAAATGGGAGACAAGTGGCTTAAACCAGCTGAAATTTCTGCAATGATTTTACAGAAACTAAAGGCTGATGCAGAGGCAAAGCTTGGCGAAACTATTACAGAAGCCATTATTACAGTTCCCGCTTACTTTGACGACGCCCAAAGAAAGGCAACTAAAATTGCAGGAGAAATTGCCGGTTTTGACGTAAAAAGAGTTATTAATGAGCCAACGGCAGCAGCTCTAGCTTATGGATTAAATAAAAAGAAAGATGAGAAGATTATCGTCTATGACTTTGGAGGGGGGACCTTTGACATTTCAATTTTAGACGTGGGAGCTGATACGGTTGAAGTAAAAGCCACGGGAGGCGACACGCACCTTGGCGGAGACGACTTAGACCAAAAAGTAATGGATTGGGTTGTAGATCAATTTAAAAAAGATAACGGAATTGACCTAAAAAATGACAATCTGGCTTTGCAAAGAATCAAAGAAGCCGCCGAAAAGGCAAAAATTGAACTGTCCAGCTCAATGGAAACCGAAATCAACCTGCCGTTTATAACTTCAGATTCTTCAGGGCCAAAGCACTTGCTTTACAAACTAACACGCGCCCAATTGGAAAATATGGTGGGGGATTACATCACAAAATCAATTGACTTGGTAAAACAAACACTAAAAGAGGCTGGTTTGCAGGCAAACGACATTAATGAGGTTGTTTTAGTTGGCGGACAGACAAGAATGCCAAAAATTATTGAAGAAGTAAAAAAACTTTTTGGCAAAGAACCCAATAAAGAGGTAAACCCCGATGAAGTTGTAGCTATTGGAGCGGCTATTCAGGGCGGAATTATGCAGGGAAACGTACGGGATGTTTTGCTTTTGGATGTGACGCCTTTGAGCCTGGGAATTGAAACAATGGGTGGGGTAAACACTGTTTTAATTTCAAAAAATACAACTGTGCCAACCGCCAAAACACAAACATTTTCAACCGCTGCCGACAACCAGCCAGGTGTTGAAATTCACGTTTTACAGGGAGAGAGACCAATGGCGCAAGACAGCAAAACTTTGGGCAGATTTATGCTTGATGGAATTCCCTCAGCTCCAAGGGGAGTGCCTCAAATTGAGGTTTCGTTTGATATTGACGCCAACGGAATTTTAAATGTTTCTGCAAAAGACAAAGCAACAGGGAAGTCGCAGTCAATTAGAATTGAGGGATCCAGTGGAATTTCAAAAGAAGAAGTTGAAAAAATGAAAAAAGACGCAGAAACCCATGCTCAAGAAGACAAGAAAAAGCAAGAGGCAATTGAGGCAAAAAATTTGGCAGATTCTTTAATTTACACAGCCGAGAAAACCTTATCTGACAATAAAGACAAAATTGCAGACGATATGCGTAAACAGGCAGAAGAAAAATTATCCACATTGAAAGAAGTACAGAAAACTGATAATGTGGAGGAAATTAAGGCAAAAACAAAAGAGCTTTCTGACCATATGCAGAAGATTGGAACAGAGCTTTATAAAACGACTCAAGAACCTAAGAACGAAAGAACTCAAGAACAGAAAAACCCTAACATAAACCCTGATAATGAAATAAATCAGCAAAGCGAAGATGAAAAAAACCCGCCAGCGGATGAGGGTGAGTTTAAGGAGAAAAGTGAGTAGCTTGTAGTTAGTAGTAAGTAGTTTTGAGAATTCCGTATACTGACTTTAAAATCATTCGGCCAGAGAGTTTGAAAATTAGCAATCAAATAGTTAGTATAAAAATATGACCAATAAAACATTAGAGAAAAAATTGCGTCCCTGGAAAGAGAAATAATCCACCTAAAGTCGGCTGTTTTTGGCACTATCGGTGATATTGACAATGAGGGTAAATACAAAAAAGATTTCGTCAAAAGAATTTTAAAAAACGCAAAAACCAAAGAAAGGCTAGTAAAATATACAAATAAGAAAGGCTTCATAAAGTTAATCAGAGGATGATGTGGAGATTTTCTTTAAGAAATCTTTTTTAAGGGCGGCAGAAAGTCTGTCCTCAAAAATACAGATATTAGTGTCTAAACAAATAGATTTTTAAGAAAAACCATAATGATACCAAGCTTCACGTTAAAAAACTAACAGGACAATTGGAGGGGTTTTATTCACTTAGGATAACACGAAATTACAGGATTATTTACTATTTTAAAAACAATGATACGGCAATATTTATAGACATTGGCCACAGGAAAGACATTTACGAATAAAAAAGTTTCGTGCTAACACCTAAAACCTAGCACCTAACACCTATTAAAAATGGACTACTATCAAATTCTTGGGGTTGATAAATCAGCCTCTCAAGACGAAATTAAAAAGGCATTCCACAAGCTTGCCCACAAATACCACCCCGACAAGGGCGGTGATGAAAAGAAATTCAAAGAGATAAACGAAGCTTATCAGGTGCTTTCAGATGCAAAAAAACGCCAACAGTACGACCAGTTTGGCAGAGCTTTTTCCGCAGGAGGCGGACCAACCTCTGGCTGGGATCAAGGGGGACCTGGAACAGGGCAGAACTGGGATTTCAATTGGTCTTGGCAAAACCAGAACCAGGGGCAAGAGTTTGACTTTGAAGATTTGGGGGATATTTTTGAAAACTTTTTTTCGTTTGGCGGAGGAGCAAGAAGAGCTCAAAAAAACGATATAAAAAAGGGCAAAGACATTCAAATTGACATTGAGGTTAATCTTGAAGAAACCCTAAAAGGAATTCACAAAAAAGTCACTCTGTCAAAGCAGATTATCTGCGACCGATGCCACGCAAATGGGGCAGAGCCCGGTACAAAAATTAATGAGTGCGTGATGTGTCGCGGACAAGGCCAAGTGCAAGAAGTCAAGCGAACTGTTTTGGGAGCTTACACAACTTTTGCAATTTGCCCAGAGTGCAAGGGAGATGGCACAAAACCAGAGAAGCCCTGTAACGTTTGCAAGGGCGAAGGCAGAGTAAAAGGAAAAGAAGAAATTAATATTGTAATACCCGCTGGCATAGACAACCATCAGATTTTAGAGGTTACAGGAAAAGGGGATGCAGGTAAAAAGAGCGGGGAAGCGGGAGATTTGTATGTGAGGGTTTTTGTAAGAAAGCACCCCGTATTTTTGAGAAAAGGAGACGACTTATATGTTACCCAAGACATTGCTTACTCGCAGGCAATCTTGGGAGATGAAATTGAAGTGCCAACTTTAGAGCGAACCAATATATTACTGAAAGTTCCACAAGGCACCGAATCGGGCAAAGTATTGCGAGTTGCGGGGAAGGGAATTCCTCATTTTGGATCTCACAACCGAGGCAATATGTACGTTGAGCTTTTGGTAAAAATTCCAAAGAAGATAAGCAGAAAGCAAAAGGAGTTGCTTGAAGAACTAAAAGAAGAAGGGCTATAGAATTCAAAAACCTCGGTATAAGCCGAGGTTTTTAATTTAATGCACCCTACCAGCCCAACAAGACGATGCTCGACCAATTTTATGGGTGTGGCCTCAGGAGAACTCCCATGAAGCAAGGCTTCACTTGAGCTAGAGTCTGAACCAGCGTCGCGTCGCTCTTTTTTTAGTTTGTGTCCAATACTGAACACGTTCAGAACGCTTGATTGGGATAAAATAAAGCGAGGAATGTAGAAATTAAGTTTTGAAAATAAAATAGCCCTGCGACCAACCGAAGTTGTAATCACAGGGCCTGACTCCATTTGGGTTAAGCAGAATGTTTGACGAAGATTTCTCCACATTCATGTTCTCCGCCACATCTTGTCCAAACGGTCTTGATGCCAAGCTGTTCGGCAAAACGAACCTTGGCATCCCTGTCGCAATCACACGCGACCATGTGCACTGTCTTGCCAAGATGTGGCGGAGTAAACCGGCACGTCTACTATTTCTGCACCAAGGCCAGGAATATAGACTGTAAGAACCCGTATATTAACGAACCGAGCTTAATTGAGGAACTAGTGAATCTGATAGATAAAATTAACCTGGATGAACTTGGTGTCAAATCTAAAGTCGAGGAAGAATTGGCACGATTCAACAAATTTAGAGTCGGCGTACTAGGTCAGAAAAAAGAAGCCAATAATTCTGACGTAGACATTAGAAATTATGTAAAATATCTGCTGAGAGATGGAACGATAACTGAAAAACGGGAGTTACTATTATTTATGAGAAGCAAGTTGGTTATAAAAGATAAGAAAATAATTCTTGAATGATTTATATAAAATATGGAAATAATGCTTAATTTAGTATAATATAAAACATATGTTGCACACCATGAAATTACAACCTTTCCTTTTTGATAAAATTAAGGAGGGAAAGAAAATTATAGAAGTACGTTTGTATGATGAAAAGCGCCGAGATATAAAAATCGGTGATGTTATTGAGTTTAAAAAAGAACCAAAGCAGACTGAAACTATTAAAGCTGAAGTGACTGGGTTGTTAAATTATAAAACATTCACTGATTTAGCCAATGCCTTTCCTGCTAGCTATTTTGGCCACCCCGATAAAGAAGACTTACTTAAATCCATTTATACTTTCTATACCAAGGAGCAAGAAGAAAAATACACCGTGTTGGGAATAAAGATTAAATTAATGTAAAAAAAAGAGCTCGAGGGTGTAAGCCACGAGCTTTTTTGATTCTGAATCTGATTGCTCAGATTTTTTCTAACTCGAAGACAATAACTCCGAGTTTTTCTTTTTCCGGCGGAAAAATCCGCTTGATGTCAGCCAATTGATCGTCGGCGGACAATGTGGGATGGATCTTTGTGGGATCTTCGGCGGCCATCATCTCGTCAAACGACTTGTAGATTGCGACCCGCTTGACCCGGCATGTGCAATCTGGGTCGTCGTTGAAGGCGAGGAGCGTACCCACCGTGATGCTTCTCATGCTCGGATAGGCGACCCGAACTTCAATGGTTTTTGAACCGTTTTTGATCAGGTCGAAATACTGCTTGTAGATGCGCATGACACGTTTGTTACTTTTCCGACTCATAGAGGTTCTCCTTTCGTTCGGTTTTCAGTTTGAGGATACGAATGACTTCCTGGTACGAATACGACCGGTACATGTGACGAGGGTGGCTCAGAAATTGCTCCACCAGCCAGATAATGTAATCGATGTACTCGTTGGGATACAGGTCTTTGAACTTGCCCATGTCAATTATCCATTCAGGCACTTCTTCCATGCTGGCGTCGCCTTGGCGGATGAGGGACTTGGACAATTTAGCGCCGGTTTCGGTTACGATCTGTGGCGTGAAGATGCGCATCGGGACTTGAATGGACGAGTATCCCAGCACGCCAATCGCCCAGTCAACGAGCTGAGTGCTGAAAGCCCAGTCGCCACCTTTTACCATGACGTACAGTTTGTCGGAATCCTCCGTCGTGGAAGATTCTTTGATCAAATTTCTGTACAACGTGTTCAGGTCAAGATAGGTGTCGTCCTGACTGTCTACCTTGATGACCGCTTCATACAGGCCGTGGTTGAGGCAGATGCACTGGAAAGTTGCCGATTCGGCTTCAAACTTCAAAAGTTCAGTGCGTTCGGCGTACTTCTCGGCGTAGAAGCATTGCGGACAGGGAATCCTGATTCGCAATGTGCCAAGCGAGGGGTCAACACACCAGCCGATTTTTCCTGCCAAAGGCAGGGTTTTCAGAAAGTGCCTTCGGAAAATGGGCGAAGCCTGAGTGTCT